>Ga0209430_1000091_pt1 | contig 138056 bp, 78 predicted proteins | sample BarGraIncub1133A_FD_184504 | JGI IMG/M metagenome (GOLD analysis project Ga0209430, IMG submission 184504) | Arctic peat soil microbial communities from Barrow, Alaska - Barrow Graham LP Incubations 11-33A (SPAdes) (version 2) | ecosystem: Environmental > Terrestrial > Soil > Wetlands > Peat...
TGCAGTTAATGGCAACAACGAGTAGGCTAATGTTTTGGTTTTACCAATTTCTATTGCAACTGCAGAATCAGCAATATTAAGACTTGCTACAGGAACATATACAACACTGACAGCGTATGTAGCAGATAATGTCGGGAAAGTAACAGAGGTAGCCTTGATGTTCACAGTTCCTACTTTGTTACCAGTAACCAAACCACTTGCATTTACAGTAGCGATCGTAGAATCCATAGTTGCCCATGTCACCGAATTGTTCTTAACTACTGGCGTAAATACTGCTTTCAATGTTGTTGTTCTTCTTAAAGGTAAAGCAGCAGCAACAGCAGTATCGAGAGCAGCGACCTTCACACTGGTAGCCGTAACCTTTTGAATTGCAATGTAATCTATCGTCACAGGCTTGGTAGCAGCAGTTCCCGGATAGGTGAAAGACCAATGGGTTGCGCCGTTATAAAACACCATACCACCCATGCGCGATTTTGTCATTGCCATTTTGAACACATAAGACCTTGTGGCAGGGGTTGGGAAAGTTAATTTCGAACTATCCTTAGGATACGTGATAAGCTCTGGGCTAACGCCCTCTAAATCCCATTTGATACGGACTGCGACTTGTTTACCCATATCGGCAGAATCAAATGTTAATTTGAATGCAAGCGTGTCGTATTTCGAAATGTCGTAATAATGTACTCCATCACCCCAACCATTAGCTGGTCCAACCATTTGTGGTGCAGTAGCTGCAGCAACAACTGTACCAGTCTTGTCTGCCGTACCAAGTGTTTGATAAGTCAAAGAATACAGCGATTCAAAATTGCTAGGCCAAGGAGTAACGGTGACTAAACATGAATCGGTGAAGGTTGAATTGACAACAGATGTTGCCTTAATCCACGCGGAACCATTAGCGACGGCTGTTACAACGCCATTGGCCACAGTAACAACGCTTGTATTCTTGGAGATCCATACCAGAGTATCGTTTGTAGCTCTCGCAGGAATCAAGGCGTATGCTAAAGTTTTTGTTTTACCAATTTCAATTTTTGCGACTGAATCGATCAGGTTTACTCCCGTAATAAGCACTGTTCTTACAGCCATGTAATTAATTGTAACAGACTTGGTAGCAGCAGTTCCTGGGTAGGAGAATGACCAATGGGTTGCTCCATTATAGAAAACCATACCACCCATGCGTTGTTTTGTCATTGCCATTTTGTAGACATAAGACCTTGTGGTGGCAGTAGGGGATGTCAATAGCGGACTATCTTTAGCAGGATACGTTATAAACACTGGGCTAACGGCATCAAGATCCCATTTGATACGAACAGCAACTTGCTTTCCTGCATCAGCAGTATCAAATGTCAATTTGATTGCAAGCGTGTCGTATCGTGAAAGGTTGTAATAATGTATACCATCACCCCAACCATTAGCTGGTCCAACCATTTGTGGTGTAGTTGCTGCGGGAACAACTGTACCTGTCTTGTCAACTTGACCGAGGGTTTGATAAGTCAGTGAATACAAAGAGATATACCCCGGGGGTATAGCCTCTACAGCTTTAACATAAGCTGCCGACACACACAACATAAAGGCTGTGAGAAGGAAGAAAAGTTTTTTCATAAATTTCATGTGATTAGTTAAGACTTAAAACAAGGTAAAATTTGATTGAGGAATTACTGGGGATATCAAGGCAATTCTCAGCCTATAAACTTAATCATCATCCAACTAAATAAATGTCAGGAATGAGACTTATCGTTTCAAAATATCCGTTTATATATCAATAATGACACAATCTTTGTTTAGTTTGGATACATGGATGCCATTCGAAACAAATCATAGAAAATTTCGAAGAAAATAATTTAGTGTACTACCGACAAAATAAGTATAAAGCAGCTAGTTTACTTAGTTAGTCCTGCTAAAACCCTCTTTTTTCGCAGTTCACCCCAACAGGTAGCAACGCCATCCTGTTCCGGTTTTCTGTAAAAATATTGAGGACCTCAGCAATTAATATTCTGTAAATCAGATTAAAGACAAGAATAACCTTGTTCAGCCAGTGCTTCAAGTTGAATCCGGCTGTACACTTTATTCTTGTCAGTACGGGTCTGGGTGACGATAGCGTCATGAATTTGCCGGTCTATGACATAAAGATAAATCTTTTCGGTTGATATTCAAAGGGGTTTAGTGATTTATTTCACTGATATTCAATGTATTGAATGCTTTTTCAGGTTCAACTAGTTACCATGATTAGCACATTTGGAACATTTGCCCAACGTTTTAAGTAGCGAGTGCAGAGGCGAAGTTTGCTTCGACTTTGCCGAGTCACGAAAAACGACTGTTTAGTATAAACGAACCTCTAAAACATGATCTTTTTGCCATCCTGTATATATATGCCTTTACCAGGTTTGCTAATTGGGCGTCCCAGAAGATCATAAATGGGTATGCTCGGATCGTAAACACCTTGCTCCATTCGATTCTGTTTAATGTCCGTTAGAATAAGCTTCAACGGAATAGTTGCTGCTGAATTCGTACTGCTGAAAAACAAGTATGCGCCAAAGGGGTCGATTGTTGGTTCTGCCCCACTGCTTACCCGATAAAACGCCGTTGTTCCACCCACGGTCTTCAACGTATAACTATTTGCAGGTGCAAAATTTGAAACATAAACACCATAAAAGGAATTCACTTTCAAGGCGTGTGGTGTTGAAACCGTTCCGCTTCCTACAAACTTGAACGTGCCTGTACCTTCAACCAATACAGGCGTATTAGAAGGAACTACACCGTTGGAAATCTGCGTACAAGTGATTTCTGTGGAAGATGATTGCAATAAATAGACCTTGCAACCTTCAGGTATTGCCGCTACAAAAGGCAAGACCATTGTTTCGAAGCCGTTAATTGAACAGGAATAGCTTGAAGTCAACGCATTAAAACTGGTTGGGACATAAAAATTTCCAGTTCCATCAAAAAGTGTAAGATTGTTGCAGGTCGATCCAGTAACCACATTGGGATGGGTATTGCTGATGTTGCTCCCTGTGTAAAAGAGGCAGTTCTTATTGGCTGCCAATGCATTCCAATCAAGTTCGGGCATAATGCTGTCTGTTCCGGTGAAGTTTAAGGACGTACATGCAGAATCCTCCAGACAACCGAGCAGAGAACTGTCGCTTTTACTGTATATACCAGTAAATCCAAACAATTTTTCCGTACCCAATTTAAAATAAACATCCCCGAATTTGATGGTCAAGACGGAACTGTAATTTCCATTGCTGATGCCCAGCACACCAATGCAACCGTCAGTCAGCACTTTGCGGGATATATCCAATCGCCAGTCATAATTCCCACCTACTTCAAAGTCAATGGTTCCATAATTGTAGGAACTGACTGCCCCCAGACTATTCATATAGTATAAAGTCGTATTGGCCGAGGTTAGACTCATGGTTGATGAAACGGTTGCCACATGCAATACCAGTTCAGTATACCAATCATCCAGTTTCAGATAGCCTGAAGCACCGGTCGTATTGGCGCTGATCAAAGCATTAGCATGATCGAAAGTGACCGTTTTCCCGCTTAATTTGTAGGCAGTACCAAAGGCCGAACTTGAAACTGCCTGGTTATCAATCTTGTTGGGGTGATAAACCTGTGCTACCAACTTCGAATCAGGTCGATTGTTACTCTTTGTAAACAAGAGCGTGGTAAAACTGGATGCTAGAATTTCAACGTTGGGTCGAAAAGACTCGTCAGCCAAAACAAGGACAGAACCAGACATGTTTAACAATTCCGTGGTCGAAATCTTTAACCCACCTTTCGTGTAAAAAGGCAAATCAACCGTCAATGAATAGGAATCTGCAGAAGAATTGCTGACCATGACAATAATGCTATCCCCGGACACGGATAAGTAGGAAGAACCTTTTAGGACATTTGAATCATCGTTCCATGCATTGTCAATTCGGGTCGTACCAGTCGCATATTTGGCATAGTGCGATTGGATATAACCACGTTTTGTCATCATTCCGGTGACTGTACCGAATGTTCCGTCACCCATCAGTCCATAAAACCGTTTGGATGCATAATGTACCCAGGCATTGACATTGGCAAGCAAGGCGTCATTTAATTTATTGGCAAAGCTGAACGCATCTTTCGTCCAATTGAAATTGCGGGTTGAATTTTCATCGGAATTCCAGTTTATCAGATATTCGGTCATCCAGACATCTTTCCCCTTGGCTTGGATATTTTTCAATCCACTCTGAATAGCGCCGTATTGATGGCCTGCATAAATGTCGAACCCCGCACAAACACTATCTTCCAATAATGCAGAAGCATAATTGTCAGTTATACCGACACTTTCGGGAGCAATGACTTTGCAATTGATAAGGGGTGCATAATATTTGAGAAATTTAGCCATTTGAGCTGGAGTCCAAAGACAACCAGCATACGTCGATTTCATATCCGGTTCATTCTGAATGGAGATGGCGTCCAGTTCCACTCCGTTATTTCGCAAATACGTGACATAATTATTCAGATAAAGTGCATAATCGTCGTAATACTCCTCCTTCAGCGAACCTTCTTGCACGACACCATTGCCATCGGTATAAACTGCGGCAATGTTGTTGTTGGTCTTCCATTCGGCTGGCATGGACCAAGGACTGGCAAAAATTTTTATTCCCAACGACTTCGCCAATTGTGCCGTTGCCAAAGATTGACTCCAGGAAGCTTCACCGGTTGGCAGATACATCCGCATGATGTTGTAACCGGCTTCACTGGCATTACCCCAAAGTTTCCTGATTTCTTTGGTCGTCATATAATTGTAAGCAAACTGGCCGCTGTTGACAAATCCACCGAAACCAGTAATTTTCTGATAGGTTACTTTGTCGTTGATTTTTATAGATGCAGTTCTAGTTGCAGCATTTGCACCGGTTTGAATTAGTGCACAAACAACTACCACTAGGATAGACTTAAATATTCCGATTTTCATTGATTGAATTTAAAGAATTCACTTTGTAACATTCTGACGAGGATGACTTCTATTTTTTGACAAAGCTAACTCAAGTGGTTCTTTTTTTTTGTGGGAATTGAAACATATGATTTAAAAATACAATCATTAGGAATAGGTAAGAAAATAACTTAGAATGCAAGGGCCAATTTGATTTTGTTGTACTTTAGCATCGAAAACACATGTAGTTAACCTGGTTTTATGAAAAAGCTATTCTTACTCATCGCTGCCATGGTAGCAGAAAGAAAGGTGGAAGAAGTGGATGGTTTGTTGTTGTTCGGCTATGCCAACGACAACATGCTGGATATCATCAAGTGGCAATTATCGGGGGGCTGAATGCGATTTTCAACACTTCGGAACTGTTAATCAAATGAAATTTTAAGGGTTAAGCACAAAATGTTTGTAACTTGCAGTCAAGATAATTCTTCACAAAAACATAGGAATATGAAACCACTGAAATCTTTAGTCGTTGCTGCCGTAATGCTGCTTTCCGCATCCATGTTCTCTGGTTGTATGATGATGACCCCTACCAGAATCGTTTCAACAGCCAACTATGAGAACCCGCAATGGGCACCGCCTTATTACAGCGGCGCACGCTACTACTACCTGCCCGACTTGGAACTTTATTACGACCTGGGTACCAGAGATTATATTTATTTGATGGATGGCCGATGGAATTTTTCGCCCTACGTACCAGCCATGTATCAGAATTACGACCTGAACAACTCTTTTTGCGTCGTATTGAACGTTGACGTCTACAGACCCTGGTTGCACCATCAATACTATATTTCTCATTACCCGAGGTACTATTACCGCGATTACTACGATCGGAGCAATATTCCGTACGTCAGGGCATACAACGAAAATCTCCGCCGTGCGGTTTACTGGAATGACAGCGAAAGAAGCCGTGCCCGCCCATGGAACGATGAAAACCTGAGGGACAACCGTCGATTCAAATACTCGAAGGATGACAAGAAAGAACAGAAAAACTGGACCAAACCCACTCAGGGTTCAGGTTCTTTCGGTGGAGCAGTCCGAGGTGAACAACAAGGTAATGACAATCAAAATAGAAATACGACCCGTCCGGTAAATCAAAACCAACCTGAAAACCAAACTTCGACCAGGACCACGACAACAACTCGAACCGATACGGACCCGAAGGAAGGAAAGAAGACTTCAACAACCAATACACGTCAAACTACTAAGGAAGAAACACCAACAGTTAAAAACAATCGGACGAACTATTTCGGAAGAACCATCGGCAATTCTGTGAAAGTGACCAGGGAAATGAAGGACAATACGCCTGCACCGGTGAGAACAACTACGACAACGACAACAAGAAAGACCAAGGGAGCCACTCAGACTCGTTAATTGTTAAACCATAAAGTAGCCCCGTTACCTGAAAATTAAGGAAACGGGGCTCTTTCTTTTATGCCTTATACTTTTTGAACACGGTTGAAATGGTGTGACCGCCAAATCCGAACGTATTGTTCATGGCAACCAGGACTTCCTTTTCGCGCGCTTTCAACGGCGTGAAATCAAATTGATCATTTATTTCAGGATCCACTTCGTTCAGGTTTATCGTTGGTGGAATGATTCCTTTTTCAATGGCTTTAACACAGGCAATAGACTCGATGGCGCCTGCAGCTCCCAGTAAATGACCAGTCATGGATTTGGTGCCACTGATGTGCAGTTTATTGATGGATGCACCGAACACCTTTTCAATGGCCTTGCATTCGCTGATGTCGCCCACGGGCGTAGAAGTGGCATGCGCATTGATGTAGGTCACGTCTTCAGCCTTCAGGCCTGCATCTTCCAAAGCACCTTGCATGGCCAATATGGCACCAAGTCCTTCGGGGTGGGTGGCGGCAACGTGGTAGGCATCGGAAGCGGCACCGTAACCAGCCAGTTCACAATAGATATGGGCACCTCTCTTCAAAGCGTGCTCCAGTTCTTCAATCATCAATATGCCTGAGCCCTCCCCTGCCACAAAGCCGTCGCGGGCTACGTCAAACGGACGGGAAGCTTTTTCGGGTGATTCATTCAAAGTAGACAACGCTTTCATGGCATTAAAGCCCCCAATGGTCGCATTCGAAATGCTGGCTTCAGACCCCCCGGCAAGGATGATATTGGCACGTCCCAAACGAATTAAGTCCAAGGCATTGGAGATGGCATTGTTGGACGCGGCACAGGCGGATGAAACGGTGTAACTGATGCCGTGAAATCCGTATCGGATGGTTATTTGACCGGTCGCAATGTTCGAAATCATTTTGGTGATGAAAAATGGGCTGAACTTAGGTGTGCCATCACCTTTGGCAAAATTCATAACTTCATCTTCGAAGGTTGACATACCGCCTATCCCTGTTGCGACAATCACACCAACCTTATTCAAATCGGTAGTTTCCAGATTCAATCCAGAGTCCTTGATGCATTCATCGGTTGCAGCGATGGCATATTGCGTATAAAGGTCCATCTTCCGGATCTCCTGCTTTTCGAAATACTTCAATGGCTCGAAACCTTTCACCTCACAGGCAAACTTTGTTTTGTGGTAGGTGGTATCAAAACGAGTAATGGGTGCAGCACCACTTTTCCCTTTTACCAGATTTGCCCAAAAATCATTCACATTGTTTCCAAGCGGGGTAATCGCCCCAAGTCCTGTAATTACAGCTCTTTTCATATTGATAATTATTATACTTACTAATAAGTAAGGTGTATAGATAAAAAATTAGGGTTTCAAATCTTCAATGATGGCCTGGCAAATGCCCTTGTGGTCCAATTTCTCCATGACCCTGGATAATTGAAGACTGGCAACCAAACAGGAAAAGATGAGCATTGCTTTCTGCTGGGGCTCTTCCCGAAATGCAAAAATTTTCTTCTCTCTGCCTGTCGCCAAAAGATGGGTCAACCACGAGTGAATGAGTTCGGTCATTCGAACGAGTTCTACCTTGGTCGATTCGCTCAACGTATTCAGATCGGGGCTTAAGGAGCCGACAATACACACTTTCTGCTCCCGATGACTTTTAATGTAAATTTTGATGAAGGAGTCCAACTGCTTCCATTCGTCAAATCCGCGGCTGTGCATGTTGTCGACCATTTCCTCAAAACGCTGGATATTGGTTTTGAGAATACTGGTTCCGAGGTTCTCTTTCGTGGGAAAATAGTAATGAACGGCAGCATTTTTAATGCCCAATTCTGTCGAAATGTCTTGATAGCTGAAGGCGTTATAACCCTTCGTGCGAATGAGATTTTCGCCTAGTTCTATGATTTTCTCGCGGGTTACAGACATTATTTATACTTTAAATCGGGTGCAAATATACTTACTAATAAGTAGGTATCCTCAAAAATAGTATAATTTTATTTGAGACAGGAGTCAGATTACGGATTATACCTTGCTCCAAGCACCAGTTTGTCGCCTGAATCATCGATTTCATAGAGTTGAGGTTTTCGTGGTCCATCCCCTTCGGAATGATGGATACTAAGTAGACGTTTTCCTTCGAATGTGGTAAAGAGCATGCCGTGTCCGGAATTGTCATCCTTGAAACCTTGCTTCTCCTGAATCCAGGGGCCATCTATGGTACCCGATTCAGAATAGGCAACTCCCTGAACATATCGGTGAGCACCCCAACTGGACCACAACATACCTAATTTTCCAGTCTTTGTCCGAAAAACCTCAGGTCCGTCAGTGACCCAACCCGGGAGCTTCAATCCATAAGTCATCTCACCATTTCCAACCATTTCCAGAGCCCAAGGGGCTTCACTACCGCGAAAAAGCATGACAGGTTCACTAATTGTCTTACTCAAGTCAGGTGAGAGTTTCACATACTCCATTGTGCCGTCAAATGTTTGCATCCATTCGTGAACAAAAACAAAATATGGAGTCCCGTTCTCAAACCAGATGGAGCCATCTATGATATCCCAGCTGTGCGGAAGATAGTCGTAATTCGGATCGGGGTTCTTCAGTTTGTAGGGACCATCGACTTTATCTGATTCCAAAATCATCGTTTGGTGCCTGTAAACATTATAACGGCGTGGAACCACATCAACCAGTTCTTTTCTGTCCCCAAAAGAAGCAGCATAGTAATACTTACCATTTACTTGATGGATTTCGGCGGCAGCAACAAAGTTTATACCTTCCATCCAGGTACCGGTAACATCGTAAGCGCCATAAGGCCCCATCCAGTTTTTAAGATCCTTGCTTTTGTATATGCATCCGCCACTTCCAGTAAGGTAATAGGTTTTAGTGGCTTTATCGGCAAAAATGTATGGATCGCTCATACTCATTTCATCCAAGGTTGAAGTGGTGATCTCTCGTGTTTCTCTTACACTTGCGCTCACCCTTGGACTCCTGACTACGTTCGCTGCTGCAGTGTCCTTTGGCTTAGAGGCTTGCGGCATGCCAAAACCTTTGGAACCAGCAGGGGCTGGTATGGTTACAGTTGGAACAAGATTTTTCTTATCAACAACCTGTGGTAAACCTTCCGGTGTTTGAGCCATTAGCAAAATTGTGAAAAAAATGAAGATAAATGACACAACGGATTTCTTCATGATACAAAAGCTTTAGAAAATTAATGCAATAGTTAAAGATCGCAATAAATTATTTAACTTGCGTCGAAAAATTGGAATAATTTATAGGGTTTATTGCATGAAAAATAAAATGTTTCTCGTTTCGATTGTTGTGGCATTTTTCGCCACAACATCTGTTGCACAACAAGTTGCACCGATTAAAGTCGATGGTGGTTTATTACAGGGTACTATCGAAAACGGGTTGACAGTTTATAAAGGCATTCCTTTTGCCGCACCACCTGTTGGCGAACTTCGCTGGCGCGCTCCGCAACCGGCAGCAAAATGGGAGGGTGTCAAGCTAGCCGACAAGTTTGCCCCTGGCCCCATACAAGGCGGAAATCCTCCTTCTGGGAAAAGTGAAGACTGCTTGTATTTGAACGTTTGGTCCCCAGCTAAATCAGCCAAAGAGAAAGTTCCAGTATTCGTTTGGATCTATGGCGGTGGCTTTGGCGCAGGAGCCACTTCAGAGTGGTCCTATAGTGGCGAAAAACTTGCGAAGAAAGGTGTCGTTCTGGTAAGTATCGCCTATCGTGTGGGGCAACTCGGATTCTTTTCTCACCCGGAATTGAGTGCTGAAAATCCAAACCATGTATCTGGAAATTACGGATTGTTGGACATGATTTCCGGATTGCAATGGATAAAGAAAAACATCGCTGCATTTGGCGGTGACCCCGACAAAGTGACCATTTTTGGTGAATCGGCCGGGGGAATTGCCGTCAGTATGTTGTGTGCATCCCCTTTGGCCAAAGGCCTTTTCCGAGGTGCCATTTCAGAAAGTGGAGGCTCTTTCGGACCTTCACGTCAAACACAAACGTTCCCGGGAGAAAACATGAAACACCTCAAGGACGCAGAACGTGACGGTGAAGAATATTTGAAAAATGCAGGGGTCTCTTCCATCGCAGACTTACGAAAACTGGATGCCAACAAACTACCCGATCGTGGCTTTGGAATGTCTTGGCCCATTGTTGATGGGTATGTGATTCCTGACGATCAGCATAAACTTTATGAAGCCGGTAAATACAACGATGTAGCTATTTTGGTTGGTTACAACTCTGACGAAGGCGCTAGTTTTTCCCCAGGAAGAACACCTGAAGAATACATTTCAGGCGTCAAATCTCGGTACGGGAAATTTGCAGACGTTCTAATCAAAGCCTATCCGGTTGGAACAACCACCGTTCCAAAAACAGCCAGGGATCTTGCCAGGGATGCAGCCTTCGGTTGGCAGACATGGAGTTGGGCTCGCCTTCAGGCAAAGACCGGAAAATCCAAAGTCTTTTATTACTATTTCGATCAGCACCCTGACTATCCGGCAGGTTCTCCCAGAGAGGGTTATGGTTCTCCCCACGGTCAGGAAGTGGCCTATGTGTTCCAACACCTGAATCCGCAACAGGCTAGCAAATCAGACCTTGTCGTATCGGATGCCATGGCCAGTTATTGGACAAACTTTGCCAAATATGGAAATCCCAATGAAGCAGGTCTTCCTATTTGGCCAGCCTTCAGTGATGCCAATCCCGTTGTAATGCATTTCAATCAAACACCAGCCCTTGGCCCCGTACCCAGCGCAGATGCCCTGAAGGTCTTGGATTCCTACTTCGAATGGAGACGCACTCCCGAAGGGGAAGAGTGGGCAAAATAACGGAAGTTCCTAGAATCCTTAAAAAGTTTCGTCCTGGAAATTATTCATTCCTGAGTGCTTCTACTGGATTCCTTGTAGCTGAACGCCAACTTTGCCAACTGACGGTAAGCAAAGCCACAAAGCACACAATCAGTCCAGCCAATGCAAAAATCCACCAATTCATTGCTGTCTGATACACAAACTGTTCCAACCAACGCTGTATCAAAATATAACCGGCTATGGAAGCCAGCACAAAAGCCGATCCGAGGTGGCCGACCAGGTCCCGGTTTAGCAGCCATGCCACCTGTAGTATAGAGGCACCGTTTACTTTTCGGATACCGATTTCTTTGATGCGTCGCTGAGAATCGTGATAGGTCAGGGCAAAAAGTCCAGTCAAGGCTATAAACATGATGACGATCGTCATCAGACTAAAAAGGATGCCCATTTGTTTTTCCTTTTCGTAGAGCGCGGTCGCTTCATCATTCAATAGGCTGTATTCAAACTGTTCATTCGGATTGACCCGTTGATGCAAGGCTTTTAAAAATAATAATGCTTCTTGCCCTTTGCCCGGAGTATAACGAATAAGATAATCTTGAGTAGCATCTGTCATATAGAGCATGATCAGTGGCTTTACAGGTAGGGCCAATCTTTCATATCGGAAATCTTCCACTACACCAATGACCTGATATCCCACATCGCTGCTCCAGTAAGGGTTCAACAGGCGGCAGGAATCAATAGAGTGGATGTTCCAGTATTTTTTGGCAGCCTGATTGATCACGACTTTTTTCTCCCTGCTTTTATCCTGCTTTTTGTCGAAAAAGCGCCCTTCTAGGATTTTTATGTCAAGTGTCTTGGCCCATTCCGTAGAAATGCTGATGCCATGCTGTGTGGTGTAATCCAAGCCACTTCCTTTTGTTGTCCAAGGCAAATCAAAGAGCATCTGAAAGGGAGAGGATCCTTGGGCAAAGCTTTGAATGGAGGCGTTTGCCTGCAACTCATTGTTTACGTACTGATAATTCTGTTCTTGTCTGACGCGGCCTTCGTTTGCTAAGTCATACGAGTAGGGTTTTTCGGAGAGAAATTTTGTACGGACTACTTGATCGTAGTTCCAACCCAGATCGACATTGGTCATCAAGTGCCATTGCTTGAAAACCATCATGGAGGTGATCAATAGTAAAATGGTCATGGTGAATTGAAAAAGCAGGGATGCCTTTCGGCTGAATACATTGAACCTAAGCATCTTATTCCCCTTAAAATTGATAGGCCACATGATGCCTCCGGTGAACACGATCAGCAGTACCACGATCAGCAAACTGACCCACAGGAAGGGGCCTGTCATTGTAGTTGTCTCTAAACCAGAGATGCTGCTCTGTATGGGTTTCAGCAGAAAAAATAGAAGGATGGAGAGGCCCCATGAAACGAAGGCCATTATTCCTGCATCCACCATTCGTTGAACCAATATTTGTCGTTTGCTTGCGCCTAGCATTTGGATGATGTTTGTTTGCTTGCGTGACGACTGAATGGAGATTTCCTGCAAGTTCTTTACATTCAGCCAAGTGACAAGCAGCAAGACCAACAGGACCATCAAAATAATGTATAAATCTTTTATGTCACCGAATCGAGAGATGACATTCTCGCAGTTGTTTGGTGTCAAACCGCTGAAATATATTCCTTTGAATGGTATAAGTCCAGTCTTTCCTCCTTTGAACTGTTCATGGTCCTGTATCTTAGCATCGATGTCTTTTAGATACGAGGCTTTGTCAAACGATTTGTTAAGCAGAAAGAAGTCCACGCTTGAACGGCTAAACACGAAATCGGAGCCGTTGTAAACGACCAACACGTCAAACTGAATGGAGCTGTTTGGTGGTGGGTTCTGCAATATTCCCCGTACCGTCGACGTCAGTGGCATATTGGCAGACAGTTTCACCTGTTTTCCCAATACATCTGTCGTGCCGAAAAGTTGTTTGGCGAACCGTTCAGTCAATAAAACACTGGACGTTTCGGTCTGAATCTGTTTTAAATTACCGGCTTTAATACGAAAGTCGAACATGGAGAAAAATGCACTGTCTGTGACCAACGTAGCGGGTAGTGTGGTGATGGAATCGAGCTGAATCGACAAGTTGTCTTTGGGGTACATTTGAAGGGAGGTGACTTGCTCCAGTCCAGGTAAATTGGAGGTAGATTGTCCATAGGGGATAAAACTGCGTTGAAACCCGGCCCACTCGCTATTCGATGAGCTTCTTACAGCAAACATATAGAGGTCGTCCAGTCGTTTGTGGAAGCGGTCGGTAGTCAGTTCATCGAACAGGTAAATGGATAGCATGGAAATGCACAAAGCTCCCATACCTATAGCCAGAACGCTGACACCGTAAACCAAACCGTTGGCTCGGATGTTTCTGAACGTGATTTTTATCGAATGAAGCATAGTATGATGTTATTTTAGTGCCGATTTATCTGGTTTACGTTTCATTTCCCCAAATTGGTTACTTCCACAAGCAACGATTGTTTATTGCTTAATTCCTCTTGTTTGATTAGAATCAACGCATCATTGATGGAAATGATGGAAAGGGGTTCCACCGTTTTCTATTGTTTTTAAATAGGAACATTTGAATGTAAGGTTATTCATTCCTCAATGACTCTACCGGATTCCTGGTCGCCGCTTTCCAGCTTTGCCAGCACATTGTTAATATTGCAATCCCCAAGGCCAGCAACCCTGCCAGTGCAAAAATCCACCAACTCAGCTCCGTTTTATAGGCAAAATTTTCGAGCCATTTATTCATAGCGTAGTATGAGATTGGTGTGGCAATAACAAATGCAATAACCACCCATTTTACAAAATCTTTATTGAGCATTATAAGCACTTCAGAAATGCGAGCACCATTCACTTTTCGAATACCGATTTCCTTTACCTTTTTGTGGGTAATATGCTCTACCGTACCTATAAGCCCAAGGCATGAAATGATGATAGCCAGCAGGGAAAACAGCCCGATTGCTTGTGCCTGCTTTTCTTCTTTCTGATACATCGACTGTATCCAATCGTCATAAAATTTGAACGAAAACGGAAATTCGGGCTCAATTGCTTGGTAAGTCTTTTTTATAAAATCGAGGTTTTGGGCTATATTACCGTGCATTTTTATATTTAGAACTCTTGCACTACTACCATCCATTTGCATTTGCAGATTCCCTATTTCTGTATATAGGTTCTCATAATGGAAATTCTTCACAACTCCAATAATATCTTTCCCAAAAATTGTTTTCTCGGCAAGGTCGCTCCACCCAAGTTCTTTATATAAATGCTCGTTAATGAGGCATCCGGTTAAATCAATGTTTCTTAGATTTCTCCCTTTAATAACTTCAATACCAAAGGTTTTCATAAAATCTTCATCTATAGAAAAAGATTGGAAGCTAATCATCTTATCTTCTCCATTAACCTGGAAAGTCCCACTTCCCGATCCGACAGTCTCCATGGGGCTTCCACTTGTACCTGACACTGATACAATGTCTGGGTTTCGGAGAAGTTCGTTTTTCAAAACATCTTTTTTAGATGAAGTACCTCCCGTAAGATCAAGCCGAACCATCAACTCTTTGTCGAATCCAAGGTCGGAATGCTTCACAAAAGCAAGTTGTTTCTGAATAAAAAGCAAAGATATGATCAACACGGTTGTAATCAGGAACTGCACAGCAACCATACTCTCGCGGTTACCTCTTTTTTTAGATACTGTTTGCTGCGATATCATTTGAAGTGGCGACATACCCGAAAACACAAATGCAGGATAGATGCCCGATAGGATACCCGTGCAAAAAAACAATAAAATTCCCGCAATAATGACCAAGGGCTGGGAAAACAGCGAATTAAGATCGATGTTTTTCCCCAATATACCCGAAAATATGGGATCGATGGCAAATGAAACAAGGACAGCAATGAACATAGAAAGGAAGCTAACCAACAGCGATTCGGTTATAAACTGCCTGAAAATTTCCATCCTACTTGCCCCGTTTGTTTTTTTTATGCCTATTTCTTTCATCCGATCATAGCTATTGGCAAGAGTAAGGTTGGTATAATTGAAAATTGTCATAAAAAAGATGACCATAGCGATGCTCGACAGTAGGTATATTAGTTTTACATTGGCATGTTCCATTTCATCACCATTTAAACTACTGAAATATACTTTCCTCAGTGGTTGTAGCGAAAGTGTTATGTCTTTAAATGCCGTCCAGTGTTTAATCATCCCTGCAACCTGAATGTTCGTTTTTTCATAGTCAACTCCCTGTCCCAACTGTAAAAAGGAACAATACATATCATGGTTTTCGGTGTTGAAGCCCATACTGTAAGGACAAAAAAAGCTAATCGGTGCCAAAGCATCAAATCGAAAAGAGGCATATTTAGGCACATCGTTCACCACACCTACAACATAGTAAGTCTTATTACCGATTTGCATTGACTCGCCTACAGGGTTCTTCCTTCCGAACAGCTTTTCGCTGAATGATTTTGTCAGGATGATATTATTAGCAACCAGCAATGTTTTATCAGACGATTTGTGAATAAACCGAAACGAAAACATATCAAGGAAATCATCGTTGGTATTAATAAAGCGGGCCTGTTCCAGCTTTTCGTTTATTTTACAAAATTGTTCAGAGATTCCATACAAACACATCTTTTCAACTCCTGGAACTTTAGAATGAATATCATCCATAAGGGTTTGAGGGACGTATGACCCTCCATCTGAAGGCATAATACGGTAGATATTCTTACCGTTTTCGAACCCTTTGTTGACGCTTTTTTCTCCAATGATAAAAGATACCAAAATGAGCAAAACAGCCATACTAATGGCATATCCGCCAATATTTATAGCCATCGTTGTTTTTCGCTTTTTTAGCGAACGAAAAAATTGCAGAATCATGTATTTCATTACCTTATATTTTATAGTTCAAATTATTTAACACCTTAAAAGAGCTTTACTCATTCCTCAATGCTTCTACCGGATTACTAGTTGCAGCTTTCCAGCTTTGAAAAGAAACCGTTAACAATGCAATTGCCAATGCCAGCAAGCCTGCCAGAACAAAAATCCACCAACTCAGTTCGGTTTTGTAAGCAAAGTTTTCAAGCCACTTGTGCATTGCGTAGTATGCAATTGGTGTGGCAATAACGAATGCAATAGCTATCCATTTCACGAAATCTTTATTAAGCATCACAAGTACTTCAGAAATGCGAGCACCATTCACTTTGCGAATACCTATTTCTTTTCGTTTCTGGCTTAGATAAAACATAATAAGCCCGTATAAACCAAGACATGCAATGACTATAGAAAGAATGGTGAGCAAAGTATAAAACTTGCCAAATCTGGTTTCCGATTGGTATTGCCGGAAGAAAAACTCATCGGCAAAAACATAGTTCATTGGGTCCGAAGGGTAATGTTTTGCCCAGATACTTTTTAAGTGATCCATGGCTTTGGTAACATCATTGGTATTTAGTTTTACAGAATAATAACCAAATTCGGAAGGATGCTGATAGGTATATATAATCGGGTAAATTGGTTTTTGCAGACCCTCGTTATGGAAATCGAGCAGAACACCAATTATTTCTTGTCGTACAGTATCCCCGGCGAAATGGATAAAACTGCCAATTGCTTCTTCCGGGCTTTTATACCCCAATTCTTTTATACTACTTTCGTTTACTATTAACCGGTGGTTGTTTTCAGAAGGTATGGGTGAAAAATTTCGCCCGGCAAGTAATTTCAATCCAAAGGTTTCAATAAGCCCTTCGTCTCCATTATTCACAAGAAACATTGCATTGGGGTGAATTCCGGCATCAGGTCTTTCAAATTGATTCCTTCCATACTTGGGCTCTTGTCCGCATGTAGTCGAATTTGCCGTTACCGATTTAAATTCAGGACTTTGGAGAAGCTCTTCCCTAAACGCCCTGAACCGGATAGGCTTATTTGGATTATAAGCATTTAATGAGGCGGGCGCACTTATGGTTACTACTTGCTGAAGGTTTATTCCCAAATCTTTATTCTTCATAAATACAATTTGTTTGTAAACCATCAGGGTGGAGCTTATAAAGATAATAGACAAGGTCATTTGTGCTATCACCATGCCCCTTTGAAAATTGTGTTTGCCAGATATAGCTGTTTTGCCGTTAAACGGATTGAGTCCGACAAGATTTAAGGTATTGTATATGCTTGATAAAAAAACACCAATAACCAAAATGCCTAATAAAGTCCAAATGATATATTTTTCGGGGAAAACGGCCTGCGATAAAGGAATTTCGAAGTATCTGGCAAATATGTGTATAGAAAGATGGTATAATATGAAAGAGCCCGAAAAGGCGATAATATTTAATACAATAGTTTCGAAGAAAGCCTGTAACCAAATATGAAAACGCGTTGCACCAATCAGTTTTCGCATCCCGATTTCGTTGGCCCGTTTGGAAGACATGGCGGTAGAAAGGTTTACATAATTAATCCCGGCAATAAGAATGGTTAACAACGCTATGACCAAAAGAATAAACAACGATCGTTGATTGGTTTGCGATCCCATTTCACCTTCCAATCCCCGGAAGTAATGTAAGTCGGACAGGGGTTGAAGGAGTACTTTTGATTTGCGCGTGTTGTTCCCATTGTTTGTATTTGTGTTCACAAGACTGGTCAGCGTTTTTTCCATTCTTTGTGGGGAAACACCGGGTTTAAGCTTAATGTAATTCCAGAAACCATTAAAGTACCAATCAGGATCCTTGCTTATCCACCCATACCGCTCCCATGTTTTTAACGAAATAAAATAATCGGCGGTAAGGTGTGTATTCGATGGTAAATCGTTGTAAATTCCGGTAATTTCAATTGTCATCCCTTTATTTACTTTCACAATTTTGCCTATCGGGTCTTCGTTACCAAACAACCCATGTATTTTCGACCGGGCAATAATAGCGGTTTGCGTTCTTGTAAAATCAGCTTTCCCTTTTATCATCTGTAAAGGAAAAACCTTTTCAAAACCTTCGTCAACCCATAATACGCGTTGCTCTGCTACGTTGGCTTCCTTATAACATATTAAACAACTTTCAAAAAAAGCATCACCGTTCGCCTCTATCCCAGGCACATCCTTTTTACAAGCAAAATACAAACCCCTCCATGATTTTGCTCCGTGGTAAAATTTTTCGCTGCCATTCTGGATATCTATATTTACACGATAAACGGAATTAGACTCTGGGAAAAAAGAGTCGAACGAAATTTCATAAAAAAGGTAATGGGCAATCAGTAAAAATGCCGTTAAGCCAATAGTCAGGCCACATACATTAATAAATGCAATACCCCGGCTTTTCAGGAGTGTACGTATGGCCGAAATGAAATGAATTTTGAACATATATGTTGTTTATTTTAGTGCAACTACTGGCTGTTGCTTTTCAAAATCATACAGGGTTGCAATTTTTAGATTCAGCATTTCCAATTTGTAATGGATTTGGGCCTGAGCCATGGACAGTTTCCGGTTGGAGAGCTGTGATTGGTATAGGTTGAGATCCATACTGGTCAAGTCTCCGTTTTCATACTTTTCCAGACTGATTTCATACGCCAATTCAGCGTTACGTTGGTTTTGTTTTTCGATATCAATCTGGGTGCGGTAGTTTTCCAAATTGCGGCAAACTTCCCCAATCTCCACGATGATGCCGGTACGTTCGGCATCCAAATCGACCTTTCGGCTGCTCAGTGCGGCTTCCTGTGCTTTGATGCGGGCTTTGCGTTCGCCCCAATCAAAGATGGGGATGCTGAAGGATATGCCCACACTCGGGCTTTTTGCCGGTTTGTCATAGACACTGCGTAAGACCGGATCGTTGCCCGTCAAGCCCACAGAAAGGGCTATAGAGCCATCGAAGTCGTTGTAGTCCTTGATCCTAGTCAGGTTGAATTGTTCGTTCTCAATGTCGATTTTACGTTGTCGAAGTTCCATGCGTGAAGCAAGCCCGTATTGGACAGCTTGATCAATGGATATGGTCGTAGAATCGGAGGGTGAAATGCGAGCCATGACATGGATTGAATCGTTCAAATCCATTCCAATGTATTGTTTGAAGCTCGCTTTGGCATTCTCAAGGGCCACTTCTTTGTTTTTCACCGTGGATTTGGCAGAAGACAGGTTCAAGTCTGCCTGATATAGTTCGATTTTGGCGGTAAGCTTGACTTCCACTTTATCAGCAGTTGTGTTTCGACTCTGTTGCGTATTCTTCAATTCTTCCATGGCAATGTCGAGGTTCAATTGTGCCATATAGACATTGTAAAACAAAGCGGTGACGTTCCTTTCGAGTGACAATCGCGCCAAGGCATATTCAATTTCAGCATTTTCCACATCCAATTCCAATGTCTTCAAATTCATTCGTTGAGAATTGTAGGTGAACAAAGGTTGTTCCAGGGACACATAGAGGTCGTTGACAAAAGATTTATCCGATGTCGTAGTACCTGAATTACTGGAAACAGTGCTTTGCCAACCCAGAGAATTGACCAGTGATAAGGTCGTATTGGTGGGTAGAATCGGTTGTTTAATGCTAAACGTACCGCCTGAACTCAGGTATTCATAATTGTACCAACTTGAATATCGGTCATCGAAATTTCGGGTATTACTGTATCTTAAAGGATTCAGGTTCAGAGAAAAGCGAGCTTTTAATGCCGCCTTTTGAGCAAGCAGGTTTTGATGGGACTGTTCCCGTTTCAAAAGTGCCTTCTGCATGGTAGGGCTACTGTTTTCGGCAATAAACAAGGCTTGCTCCATGGTGAGGGCCTGTTCGGCTCTCACGGACATGGATAAACAAAAAAGTAAAAAACAAAAAAGTAACCCGTGACGCATTTTTCTACCGTTTAATTATTCGATTCCTGCTTGTTCAAATAATTGTTTTTGTTGCTCGGAAATGACCTGTCCATCGAACAAATTGATGATACGGTGCGCAAAGCCTGCATCCCGTTCCGAGTGTGTCACCATGACAATGGTGGTACCTTCCTTATTGAGTTCAGACAGTAACTTCATGACTTCCAGCCCGTTCTTGGAATCCAGATTACCGGTCGGTTCATCCGCCAAAATCAGTTTGGGATTGGCAACCACAGCTCGGGAAATGGCCACACGTTGTTGCTGACCTCCAGAGAGTTGCTGCGGGAAATGTTTGCGACGATGTCCGATTTTCATGCGTTCGAGCACTGCCTCCACCATCTGCTTGCGTTCGGATGCTTTGAGTTTCAAATAGATGAGCGGTAGTTCCACGTTTTCATAAACGGTGAGTTCATCTATCAGATTAAAACTCTGGAAAACAAAGCCTACATTTCCTTTGCGCAGGTTTGTGCGCTGACTTTCCCGCAATTTGGAGACTTCGTTGTTATCGAAGAAATAACTTCCCTCACTGGGATTGTCGAGCAACCCGATGATGTTTAACAAAGTGGACTTGCCACATCCGGATGGGCCCATGATGGCTACAAACTCACCTTTCTGCACGTGTATGTTCACCTTATTAAGTGCGGTGGTTTCGACTTCTTCCGTACGGAATACTTTTACTAAATTTTCTGTTTTGATCATGTTGAAGGTTTTTTTATTTTTTAAAACTGATTTTGTCGTTGTCTCCAAAGGTTTCATAACTGGAGGTGATGATTTTCTCACCGGGCTTGACTCCTTCCAGAATTTCATAATATTGGGGATTTTGCTTACCGATGAGGATTTTGCGTTTAACCGCATAGGTTTCGTCCGTCGAAAGCACATATGCCCACTGTCCGCCGGTACTTTGGAAAAACCCTCCACGAGCAACCTGAACAGCCTGTTCTGTTTCACCAAGTTGCAGACTGATGTTGTAGCTTTGACCGGAGCGTATATTTTGCGGCAGTGTGGAATTGAATTTGAATTCCACCTTGAATTGACCTTGATTAACTTGAGGATAAACTTTGGTTACAAGCAAGCTAAACTGTTCCGTTTGACGTTCGAAATTAGCTGCCAAACCGGATTTTACCCGGTCAATGTAGTGTTCATCGATGCTGGCCGTAATTTTATAGGATGTCAACACATTGATTTGTCCGAGACTTTGACCCTTCGAAACGGATTGACCAATTTCAGGGCTGAAGTTTGTAAGCTGTCCGTCCACCGGTGCTTTGACATTCAAGTTATCCAGTTGCTGTTTGATCATTTTCATGTTCAACTCGATCTGTGCACGTTGATTGGATCTGAGTTCTGCGTCCAGCGCCATTTTTTGTTCCTTGAGTGCCCGATACTTGACGGCTGTTTCGTAACTGTTTTTCAGTGAAAGATATTCTTCTTCCGATACACCATCTTTGGCAAATAAACGGGCTGTTTTTTCCGATTTCCGCTTTTTTTCGGAGATATCATTGTCTAAGGTCAGCAAATCTTGTTTGTCCGTAAGTTCCTGTTGTTTCACAGAAATTAGTTGATTGTTGAGTTCATTTGTGAGAAAAGCATAACTGGAAGCTTTGTCGGTAAAACTCATGTTCAGGTTTTCGTTTCGAAGAGTTAGGATGACTTCCCCTTGCTTAATCATGCTTCCTTCTTCGATAAGTATTTTTTCCACACGTCCGGCTTCCAAAGCTTCAAGAGAAACAATAGAAATGGGTTCAACATTTCCAGTGATCCGAATGAAGTCTTGGAAAGGGCCTTTAAATACTTTTTCGATGGTAGTCTTATCTTTCTCCGTTCGATAAGTGCTGGTCGGATGACTCAAAATGGCAAACAGTATCAATGCCAACACCAATATGGAGGGAATTGCAATTTTCAAGTGCTTGGGTTTAATCAATCTGTTATCGGTAATGGTTTTGTCCATGCTCATGATAAATCATTTTATATTCTTATTGATACAAAAGGCATGCCACAGTTATATGTATTTGATATTCTGCGACATACAAAACACTACTTTCTACATTTCGTAAATATATTTTACTATAAAATGTAAAATAAATGGACAATCGTTATTTTAAATAAAATAGTTTGTATTTTTGACTGCATCGTAAAATCACGAAAATGCCTGAGGGAAAATTAGTAATCGTAGATGATAATCAAAGTGCATTGAGTGCTTTGAAACTCTTCCTGCAGTTTGAATTTCAAACCGTAGTCACCTTAGCCAATCCCGGACAACTACCCTCAACCCTTAAAAATGAGGATTTCGATGTGGTGCTGTTGGATATGAACTTTTCTGCAGGAGTGAATTCAGGTAATGAGGGTCTATTTTGGCTGAACGAAATCAAGCGGTTGGATTCGGATATCGAGGTAGTCATGTTCACCGCCTATGGTGATGTGGAACTTGCAGTTAAAGCACTGAAACTGGGAGCAGCTGATTTCATTCTAAAACCTTGGGAAAATGAAAAGTTGTTGGCGACCTTAAAATCTGCTCTCAGATTGAGAAAATCCAGACAGGAAATCAATGTATTAAAAAGACGAGAAACCTCGTTTAAACAAGAAATAAACAAGGGCTATCCCCAACTGATCGGTTCTTCGCCAGCCATGATGAATGTACTATACATGGTGGACAAAGTGGCAAAGACCGAAGCCAACGTACTGATCACAGGCGAAAACGGCACTGGAAAAGAGTTGATTGCCAGCGAAATTCACCGACGATCGGATCGGTCATCCGAATTGTTGGTAACGGTGGACATGGGGGCCATTACTGAAACCTTGTTTGAAAGCGAATTGTTCGGCCACGTCAAGGGGGCTTTCACAGATGCCAGACAAGATAGGATAGGCAAGTTCCAATTGGCAAACAGAGGCACCCTTTTCCTCGATGAAATCGGGAATTTACCTTTTGCGATGCAGTCCAAACTACTGACTGTTCTGCAAAGCCGTACCGTTATTCCGGTGGGGTCCAACGAACGTTTACCCATTGATATCCGTTTATTGAGTGCCACCAATGGCAACATCACCCAAATGATCGACAGCAGGGAATTCAGGGAAGATTTATTATATCGACTGAACACCATACACATCGAAGTACCGCCATTACGGGCCCGAGGTGAGGACATCGAATTGCTGGCCACTCATTTCTTAAAACAATTCGAGAAAAAATATCGGAAACAAGCCTTAAAGATCAGCAATCCTGCCCTGCGCAAATTAATGAAGCATTCATGGCCTGGGAATGTACGGGAATTACAACATACCATTGAGAAAGCGGTTATCCTATGTGATTCCGACCTATTAAAACCAGAAGACTTCATCTTCCGAACGGCCTCAGCCAATGAGCACGAAAAAGATGAAACACTGGATCAGGTTGAAAAACGGTTGATTCAGTCAGCCTTGAGCAAATACGGAGATAATCTGACTCAGGTAGCCAAACAATTGGGTATTACACGTCAAACCTTGTACAATAAAATCAAACGCTATGATCATTAGAAGGCAAAGCATACTCCTGACCCTGAAGCTTTCGGTATTCTTCCTGACCACTTCGTGCTTGGCATTTGTACTTTTGACCGGGAAGCCCTGGACTTTCCCAGTAACACTTGGTTTGGCTATCCTTGCAGAGGTGATCGATTTCATCCATTTCTTTAATGCCCAGAACCGAAAATTAGCGTATTTTTTTGAAGCCATTCGAAATGAGGATACTTCCCTCCTATTTCCTGAGAATGTTAAGGACAAATCACTGGTCGCTTTGCACAAAAGTCTGAATGATTTGAATAAATTGATTTCAGAAATCAAAATCAAGAATGAGACAAACGAGCGGTTCTTCAAGGAACTGATCGAGCATTCCTCCACCGGGCTGATGTCGTTGGACGAGGAAGGCTATGTGGAAATCATGAACAGTACAGCTAAGAAATACCTGGGTGTAATCCAATTGTCCAGAATGAGCTTGTTGGAGCAAAAAAACAAGGAATTATACGACCTGCTCACTACACTTAAGCCTGGCGAGAAAAGAACAGTAAAGACCGTGGTAGCCAAGGAGTTGATAATTCTATCCATTCAATCGTCCGAATTACGTTTCGGGGAAAAAACGTTTCAATTGATTTCCCTCCAAGATATCGGGCACGAACTGGAAGAAAATGAAATTGACTCCTGGCAGAAACTCATACGGGTGATGACCCATGAAATCATGAATTCCATCGCTCCAATCACTTCGCTGACTCATACCCTGCTGTATTTCTTCCATCAGAACGGTCAGCCTAAAAAGCCTTTGGAACTATCGGATGCAGACATTACCAATACCATTGAAGGCCTCAACATTATTGAAGACAGGGGTAAAGGTCTGATCCATTTCGTGGATAATTACCGACGAATGGCCAAGGTCCCTAAACCGGTATTTGCACCTCTGGATATAAATGCCTGGGCTCATGGTATTGGTCTTCTATTTCAACCGGAGTTCCAAAACCGCGAAATTACATTCAACATTGTTGCAGATCCGACTATCACGACCATTCTGACCGATGAGAAACTACTCAGCCAGGTGATGATCAATTTAACGACCAATGCAATAGATGCAGTTACATCCAATTCGAAGACGAAAAAGATAAGTCTTACCCTTCATAATACGACTGCAGGCGGCGCTCATATTGAATTGTCCGATAATGGCTGTGGCATTGATGACACGCTGATGGATAAAATATTTGTACCATTCTTCACCACCAAAGAAGGTGGAAATGGCATCGGTTTAAGTTTGTCTCGTCAGATTGTTCGCAAACTGAACGGGAAGTTGACGGTACAATCGGTCAAAGGACAGGGAAGTCGGTTTGGGGTGGAGCTTTGATCGATGTTTCACTATGAATAAAACTAATCCTACTAATCACACTCTTACTTGGATCGCTTATGATTCATGCACAGGACACTCTTTACTTCAATGAAGATGGCGAGAAAGCACTCTTCAAATCAAGTGCAGCCTATTATCAAACACTTGTAAAAGAGAATATCAGTTCAAACAAGCTGATAGAACGGCAGTATTAGTAGATATATGGTTTACATTGCCCATCGTATATAAAACAAGCCAATTATGAATTACTTGACAATCAAATCTTCACATTCCCCGTCCTTTTTAAAATCCCCCAGCTAGCCAATTCACCCTTCATCGCTTTCAGATACGATTTAATGAGTATGATAAAGAATATCTGACGGTAGGCAAACCGTTGGACAAATAATACACCTGCATTCCACAGTGTGAATTTCTGACCATCGTACCTATATGCCAAGGCGGAAACCATCCAGTCAACCAGGAAGAACAGTACATACGTCATTGCATAAAACAAAGCGTGCGGTGAGAATAGTCCGATGACAAACAACAGGTCGACCACCGGTGAAAGCAACGGAATGATAAATCCGAAGATCAACAGATTGGGCAACATGATCCAGCCAAGGTTCGGTTTACGTAGATTGAAGAGCAAATCGCGGTGTTTCCAAAATGTCTGCATCATGCCGAATGTCCAACGGAAACGTTGTTTCATAAACATTTTCATCGTTTCGGGGGCTTCTGTCAATGAAATGGCTTCGTTGCAGCTGCGAACTTTGTAGTCCGCTCGATGCAAGCGAACGGTCAAATCACAATCTTCGGCCAAAGTGTCGGTGGTGAAGCCATTGATTTGGTCTAGCGCCGATTTACGGAAAGCTCCGATAGCACCTGGGACAACCAAAATCGCGTTCACCGTATCTAGAGCCCTGCGTTCGAAATTCTGACTGGTGGTGTATTCCATCTTTTGCCACTGAGTCAACAAGTTGACCGTATTTCCCACCTGTACGTTTCCAGCTACAGCACCAACTTGCTCATCCACAAAGTAGGGCACCATTTTGGATATGGCGTCTGGCAACAACAAGGTATCGGCATCAATGCAAACCAGAATTTCTCCGTTTGCCTGCGAGAGGCCGAAGTTTAGTGCCGAAGCCTTGCCCCCATTTGGCTTTGTAAGTATTTGAACATTCTCCCTGTTGCTAAAAGCTGCTTTGACATTCGCAAAAGTTTGGTCTTTCGATCCATCATCGACAAAAACAATGTCGAACAAGGGATAATCGCTCTTTAACAGGTTCTCAATGGTCCGAGTTACAGTTAATTCTTCATTGTATGCAGGGACAATGACGCTCACTTTCGGTGTAAAATCCAAAGACGGCTTAACCTTTTTGGATTTCCGGTGTTGAATCATGGCTAGAACCATCAGTAGGAGGATGCGTGAAATACCCAACACGATAGCCACAACAAAGAAACCATGCAAGAAATTTTCCCACAAGAAGGTGAACAGGAAAAACAGATAGTCGAATGCTTCTTCTGTTTTTACGGTACCCTTCACTGGAGGCATGACCTGATCTCGGGTTCGTCCCATGATGTCGGAAATGGTGACAAACGTATACCCCTGTTGCCGATAATAATCGATGATTCGCGGAAGCGCCAATAGGGTCTGCGTACGATTTCCGCCGCCATCGTGCATGAGTAGGATGTTACCTCGATTTTGTTGGGCAATGACGCGTGCGCAAATGCTATCCGCTTTAATCCCAATCTGCCAATCGTTGGGATCGATGGAAGACGCGATGGTGAGGTAGCCTTCGTCCTTGGCTATGCTCAATGGGCGGACCTGATTGATGTCCTGCGGTTCAGCATCGGTATTGTAGGGAGGTCTAAATAAAAGCGTGGAATGATTGAGTATGCTTTCCATGAGCAAACGGGTGGACCGGAGTTCGATTCGTTCACGGTCTTTTGAAGTTATTTCAAGATTGGGATGTGTAAAGGTGTGGTTACCAATTTCATGTCCCTCTTTATAGATGCGTTCCAAAATTGGAATGTTCTTTTCAATGTTGACACCGGTCACGAAAAAAGTTGCATGAACGTTGTTTTCTTTAAGAATGTCCAAAATGGTCGGTGTAAAATCTTCGTCGGGACCATCGTCGAAGGTGAGTGCGATTTCTTTTCCCTTGGGTTTGCCAAAGCGCTTGATGAGAAATGTATTCGGTAAATTCAGGTATTCCTCATTTTCGATCATTTGTTCGGCTTGATCAACTTTGAATTTCACCCTGCCCGGTTCCGGTTCGCTGGCAACCTCCAGAATTTCACCAGTACCGGTGAAATTAACCTCAGACGCGAGTTTAAAGTTTTCAAGCGGTTTATAATTGAACGGATTTTTTACCAAAGAATCCATGGAAAGTGACCGGTTATAGAAGCTCCAAATTCGGGAGTCTTCACTGCCCAAACGCCAAATAGCCACACCGGCCGTATGGTAATCTTCGGCGGTTCGGATGGAATTGAAAATGGTCGCGGCATCGGTGCAATGCGCCTCGCTTGAATCTCCGTTTTCATCCTCGTAATTGATGTACAAATCGGAATGATCTTCGTCCCATTGAACGGGGGCATTGTAGGCATTGGATAGCGATATGAACTTATCATACGAAATGCTTTTCCCGTTTTGACCGGCCATCCAATTATAGCCATATCCAGCCAGACATAGGACGAATTTCTCGGAAGGAACATCTTTCATCGCCATATCCAATGCTTGTTCAATGTACTTGACAGAGGTTATGCAACCCGGTTCCATATCTGCAAAGTGTTCGTCATAGGCCATCAGAAAGATGAAGTCGTAGTACTTGTTCAGCATTTTATAATCGATGCCTTCGTCGGAAGGACTTACATCGATGGTAAGCAACAAACCGGTTGGATGAAGCGCTTGGTAGAGTTCTTTCGAGAATTCAATTCTGTATGGATTCAACGATGGATCCAGATTTTCCAGGTCAATGTTTATTCCCTGAAAATGGTTTTTTATCAACACATTTTTGATGTTTGCAATAAATTTTGCCCTGTATATGGGGCTCCTAAGCACCAGTGCCGTAGAATCGCCATTCCAATGTTGATTGGTGTAGTTACTCAGTATAGGAATGATGGCTACCTGGTTTTCGTGCATAATTTTCAAGGCCTTCGCATCGATCTTGATAGCTATGTCCCCCTTGGCATTATTCAGGAAAAACCATTCCGGTAGAACCATATTCAGTTTGTCAACATTATTTTCCAGCGAAGCAAACGAATTCTTATCCCAATTCACATAAAATCCGGCTCTTATCGGAAGGTAATTTTTAAGCGGACCTTTGTTGATTACTTCATCATAAAATTCATACCTCTTCGATTTTCTGACTTTTTTCAAATGAAGAGCATAAGCCACCAATTCGGAATCCGAGACCACAACCTTCGATGGATTCCTATTGACGTTACGAATTCTTTTTTCCTGATAAATAAGGCTTTTGGCATCATAATGGGTACGATGGATCAAGGATATACCGATGGAAAGCACCCCAACCAATGCAAATACTAAAAGTATGCGGATAAACCATATGAACCGATGCCAACGCGTCGAATTCGAGCTTTGAAAAATTTGTTGCATAGACCAGTCTTTAAATTCCTCTTCGCCAAATATACAACAGGAATTAAGAGAAGATTTCAGATCTCAGGCTAAAATAACTTAATTATTGTAATTCATAAAGAAATGTTATTTTAGCTTTGTACAACCATAGTTGGAGGAGCAGGAGGCAGACACGGACGGATCGCTTTCTGAAGTTACCCGAATGGTAAGCTTCGATTTTGCATCGCTTTTCCTGTCGTCGTCAATGTACACCTTAACATCCTTTTTTTCACCGAAAGGAATGGCAATCAATTCGTTGGTAAAACTGGCTGTTCCGCTAGTAATTGCAAGTCGGTAGATGTCATCGTTCAAAATCTTATCGGACGAAGCGGCCGGTTTGCCGGTGTTCTTTATGCTAAGGTTCAGACATTGAATTCCATCGAGCAAATCAGGTTTCTGAACGATTTTGGCTTTTACACCGTACTTTTGCTTACCCTTTCCGTCAAGCGACCGAATACCGACCTTATATGACAAGATGCCGTCCTGGTTTACGTTTTTTTCCAGGATATAGAAGTGTAGGCGATTGGCTTGGTCAACCCATTCAGCCTTACTCCCCGAATTGGTACCTGCGTGAAACAGCGCATCGTTGAGCTGACGGTAATCGGCAGGGGTGCGCATCACGGACGTACCTTCCATAGGGCGCAGATAATCGATTTTTTGGATGTCCTGCGGATTGGCGTCGATCACCCAGTTGAAACAATTGAATCCGTTTGGTCCGCCATTATTGCTTTCCTTGTCCTTGTTCTTGGCAATCAAGACACCATTGTCGGGCGTGTAGGAATCATAGCCAATGCGCTCAACCACCTCGACCGAATAATTGTTGTAGGTGGACTTGCCCGGCGAAAGCGGATCCACAGCCGGATCAGTTTCGGGCGTACGGTCCTGTGGAGCATCTCCATCGAGCTTGACCAAAATCCCACCGAACGTACCCGGCAACGGTTCAACCGCACGAGCGGTAACGGTGCCCACAGCCAAACCCGTTTTTGCCAACTCGTTTCGGTTCAGCAGAAGCACCTGTTCTTCCTTTACAAACTTGAAATTCATTTTCTGTCGAAGCATAAGCCCGGCCGGCATCGAAGCTCCCGCCATGGCTGGCACTTTCCATCGGCTGTGCGGGCCCTCGGGACCATTGAAACTACCGCGGTCCATCATGTCCCACGGTCCAGAACCAACCCTTCGGTAGGGTTGCACATACGGATTGTTGTTATTGTCACCGGTACTGAACAGGTAATGGCCAATCTCATGGGTTATTGTACCTGAATTCTCGCCCTGACGCATCGACGACAAGCCCCACTGCTGCGCACCCGCCTTCCATGAGGTCCAGTCCACATAGCGCGTCTTGATCCATCTGGGCTTCGTAGGGTCCGGATTCCCCCACGCTGCTGGAATATCTTCCTTCGAACGGAATTTCATTTCCCCGAATTCCTGCCAGATTCCGGTCTCATCATACCCGGCATAAATCCGCAACACCGCATCATAGTTCCCCTTCACATCCCCAGCTGTAACCTTCCAGATGGAATCACAATCCCGTTCCATCCAACCTTCTGCAGGAATGCCCGTCGGCGTGAAATTTGTCTGTTCCCACTCGTTGCATCCGTACTCCCACAGTTTCTTGGGCATTCTGTATGGACCGAACGCATCGATTTTGGCCACGCCCACCTGACCCCTCGACTGCTCCATCCAATACCCGTTGATGGTATGACCGTGGTTGAACTCGCTTGGAGTATTGTAAAAATCGGCATAAAACTGCGCCACCTTTTCCCTCGTTATTGGATCTATTTGCGGATTCCCAAAAAGTTCGGAATGCTTTGGCTGCGTGATTACAAACGGTTGATCTTGAAAATCGATGGCTATCAGTGCAATCCGTATCTGCCTCCCAGGCTTCAATGCAGGATCCGACCAATCCTTTCCAGGAATCGGTTTGTAATCCGACCAAGTCATCGCATCCTGATCCTGAATCATTTGAGGATCAATCGGCTTCTGAGCCCAAACGGTGATTGAGACGAAGAGTAAAAGGTACAAGGCGAGTTTTAACATGGTGAAGGTTTTAGTCGGAAAACAAAATTAGCAAAGTCGCGGACAATCCCTTCACCCACACCAAATAATTGGACTTTTATGGTATTTATTGGACAGTGTTAATAAACCCAAGGTTTACAAAACCGATGTGTGAATCATGTAACTTTTCCCTTAAATCATATAAATCGTTTTTTGATACGGACATTTATATTTGTCAGATTACAAATAGATACAGTCGTATGAATAAAATTAAAGCAGCCATCCTGGCAACAGACGGTTTTGAACAATCGGAACTGGAGTACCCCTTGAATTTCCTTAAGAAGGCGGATATTTCAGTCGATATCATTTCTTTAAAAAAAGGGACCATCAAAGGATGGAAAGAAACGCAGTGGGGTGATGACTTCAAAGTGGATGTCGTTCTTGACAAAGCAAAACCGAAAGACTACCATCTGTTGGTTCTCCCCGGCGGTGTTATGAATTCTGATCACATACGTACCATCAAACCGGCCGTAAAATGGGTAACCGAATTCTTTGAAAATGGAATTCCAATCGCTGCTATTTGCCATGCACCCTGGATTTTAATTGAAACTGGATTGGTAGAAGGAAAATGGCTAACCTCCTATCATACCATGAAAACCGATTTGATTAATGCCGGTGCAGAATGGATCGATGAGGAAGTAGTCGTTGATCACAACCTTATTACGAGCAGAAGCCCAAAAGACCTTCCTGCTTTTTGTGAAAAAATGGTTGAAGTAGTGAAAAAATGAAACCCAGGAATTTCCCAATCGTTTGTGTTGGTGGTTCTGCCGGTGGCCTTGACGCCTATATCCGATTGTTGAAGAACCTGCCGGACGACATGGGTGTTGCCATCGTCATTGTGAATCATCTGAGGCAGGTAGCCACCCTGCTCCATGAGATTCTCCCCAAATACACCAACATGCCCGTGGAGTTGATTACGGAAAAATTAGACATCGAGCCCAACCATGTATTCATCATCCCCGAAAAACATGATTTGCACATATTGAATGGAGAGTTTATCCTGAAACCCATTTCAAAACCCAATGGATGGCCCGACGTCATTACCGTATTCATGCGTTCACTGACACAAAACTGGGAAGGCAAACTCATTGCGGTCATCGTTTCAGGCTATGATGGCGATGGTGCAGCAGCTCTAAGCGGCATAAAAGAAGTGGGTGGCACGACCATCGCACAAAAGCCCGACACCGCCGCACACCCGGATATGCCTGAATCCGCCATAGAAAGCGGATGCATCGACTTTGTCCTTTCGCCTGAGAATATTGCAGCAGAAATTGCAAGGATTGCAAAAGCAGAATAAGGACAAAACCGGATGAAAACGCCTTTTACCAAAATCAAGACCTTTTTCAAAACCTTTGGACCAGGCGTGGTTACCGGAGCGGCCGATGATGACCCCTCGGGAATTGCAACCTATACTCAAACAGGCGCCAAATTCGGCTATGGTCAACTCTGGACGGTCATCCTGATGTTGCCACTTATGACAGCCATTCAGGAAGCCTGCGCACGCATTGGTGCCGTAAACGGACGCGGTTTAGCTGCCGTTATCAAAGCCAATTACAGTAAAAAGGTGCTTTATGCAGCGGTCTTACTGGTCGTTGTAGCCAATACCATCAATATCGGTGCAGACATTGGTGCCCTCGCGGCTGCTGCCCAACTGCTCCTTCGGGTCAATTTTGTTGTTCTGACATTGGGATTTACCGCGCTCATTTTAATACTGGAAATTTTTACGACCTACCGGGTTTATTCCCGCATCTTAAAATGGCTGGCTCTCACGCTTTTGGCTTATCCCATTACCGTCTTTATGGTCCACCAACCCTGGTCCACGATTCTTCAAGCTACGTTTGTACCGCATGTGGAAATGAATTTCGCGTTTTTCTTCATCATTACCGGTATTTTAGGCACCACCATTTCGCCCTACATGTTTTTCTGGCAAACCTCGCAGGAAGTGGAAGAAGAAAAGGAGCAACATTTGATGAGCCGTAGTGGAAAGCCGAAAATTGGCGCAAAATTTATCAAAAATATGCGTGTCGATAATCTCGTAGGCATGGTCTTTTCTGAAATTGCTACCTGGTCAATTATCGTAGTTGCAGCTACTGTTTTACATCAAAATGGCATCACCAACGTAACCTCTGCCGCCGATGCAGCAAAGGCGCTGGAACCCCTTGTTCAGACGTTTCCAAATGCAGGCTTTTTATCCGAACTCATTTTTGCCATAGGTATCATTGGACTGGGCTTATTAGGCATTCCCGTATTATCTGGTTCAGCAGCTTATGCCTTGTCTGAAGCCTTTGACATGAAAACCGGGCTCAACCTTAAACTAAAGAAAGCGTTTGGATTTTATGGTGTCATCACCATAGCAACACTTATTGGTTTAATGATCAATTTTATTGGCATTGATCCGATTAAAGCGTTGGTTTTTACCGCCGTTTTTAATGGAGTGGCGGCAGTACCTTTAATCTTCTTGATTGCCCGAATTGCCCGTAATAAGAAGATCATGGGGGAATTTCGCAGTGGATGGTTATCCAATACGATGGTGTGGATTACGTTTTTGGTAATGCTCGCCTCGGCTGTCGCAATGTTTTACACGCTAGCGCGAGGATAAAAATCTCTTTAACTGCTGAACCCCATTCACAGCATTCTCCCGAATCACCACACAGTCCTTCGGGAGCGACCGACCAATATCATTCGGGTCAATGACATAAATCGGGCACCCTGCTGGTACAAAATCCACCAGACCTGCCGCTGGATATACCTGCAGCGATGTCCCGATAATGACAAAAATATCCGCTTCCGAAGCCCACGCTATAGCCGTTTCCATCGCTGGAACTTCTTCTCCGAACCAAACAATGAACGGCCTCAGCTGCGAACCGTCCCTAGCCTTGTCACTTAGCTGAATCGCATCATAACCGATGTCTTTGACATTCGATTTGTCCCGACTGCTGCAAGCCTTGGTCAATTCACCGTGCAAATGAAGTACATTATGACTTCCAGCCCGTTCGTGCAGGTTGTCCACATTCTGGGTGATGATTCTGACTTCGAATTCAGCCTCTAGTTCAGCCAAGCCGAAATGTGCGGCATTGGGTTCAGCTGTTAGGAGCTGCACGCGCCGCTGGTTGTAGAAATCGAGGACCAGCTTGGGATTGCGGTACCAACCTTCGATGCTTGCAACATCTTCGACTCTGTGTTCTTCCCACAGCCCGCCCGAATCGCGGAAGGTCTTGATGCCGCTTTCGGCACTGATGCCAGATCCGGTGAGGATGATGAGGTTTTTAGGCATGGGTCAATATAAATTATAGTGTACTATAGGGTTAAATTGATTTTATTGGTACATTAGCAGGTTCAAATACAAATCTACGTCTTTATGAAGAACTTTCGGGATATTGTTTCGCCCTTTTTTTTCCTAATTCCCATGTTGGCATTTGGCCAGGACACCATCTTCTACAACAGCAATGACGACAAGGTCAAGACCAGAATACAAGCAGATTACTACCAATTGCTTGTAAAGGAAAATATTAGTTCAAAAAGATTGATTGAACGATCGTATTACATGAATGGCCAAATGAAAGAGGAAATTTACTACCTCGATTTAAGCAAGAAGAAAAAAGAGGGAACACAGCGGTTCTGGTTCAGAAACGGACAACTCAAAAGCGCCGCTGACTATGTCGACAACAAAATACATGGAAACGTATTGACCTACTGGCAAAATGGGCAGTTAAAACGCAAGGATACGTTCGAAAACAACAAATTCGTGTCGGGAGCATGTTATGATTCCATCGGGAACCAAATCGAACACTTTGAGTTCTTGGTTTTTCCCTCTTTTCCTGGAGGAGAAAAGATGCTGTTGGAGTTTATGAGAAATAACCTCCGATACCCCAGCATGGCTGCTGAAAACGGCATTCAAGGCAAAGTTGTCGTCAAATTTGTCATAACGAAAAACGGCATTCCGACCAAAATCGGCATAAAAACCAGCGTGGACAGGGCTTTGGATAAAGAAGCAATGCGCGTTGTCCAATCGATGCCCAAATGGACGCCATGTTATTTCGATGGTGAACCGCTCGATTTCTGGTACTTGCTGCCAGTCGTTTTTAAAATGATGTGATCATTTTTATAATCAAACCTTTCCCTCATGGCTCTACCGCCTTCGGGATAATAAATCGGCACATCACTTACCTGTAATGACTTGATACATTTCGGATACTATCTTATACTGAAAAAAGTTTACACATTATAAAGCAAAAACTGTAAACCTTTTTCTGTAGAAGTCAGATTCATTTTTAGTCAACCTTTGTAAATTCTACGTTTGCCAGATTCTTCTTCAAATCCATTTCTGGCAAAAAACAGATGCGTTTTGCAAATACATTGGATGGGGTACATTCCTCAGGCGTGTCAAAGCCCGGACTACTTGCTGCCAGCCAAAAAATGCCGAGACCTTTCAGGCAGATACTGTTGCCATCGTGAATCTGTTCTTCAATTACATGAGCCAAGGCATCAATACAGGCGACAACATCTGATCCAGTCAAGGAACAGCGGTCGGAGATTATTCTCGATAGTCTTTTGACACTGACAAGTTTTGATGAAACAGGCACGGCATAATATTTTACCTGCTTTTCAGGTTTTGTTTTATCCACTTTTTTACGGACACGGTAATTGTAAGCCATCGTTGTTCTTATTATATTAAATTTAGTAAGACCATCTATAAATTTTAACGAGACCCGGATCTCAGCTTATTTAGATGCGGGTCTAAATATATTTAGATGCGGATCTAAACCAACCGAGATGGGGGTCTAAACGATACAAATATACTTGTTATTTATTATTTAATTTATAATGGGTATAGATATAATATAGATAGAGGGGCCTTAGTAGTTACGTGTAAACAGAAGACCAAAAAAAAGTTAACCTTTTTTGTTAAAGTTTATGGCATTTTAGGAGCACCTTTTTGCCGTTTTGGAGCGTTGTTGCAAAAAGATAGGCGTCACCGCCTTCCTTCAGCCCGGTTTTTTTGCGGAGCTGTGCCACAGATTCGGGAAAATTGCGGGTAGTGATGTTGGCTTTGGTGAGATTACCGAGGTGTGCCTTCAGTTCTTTGGGGTGTACGGGGAAAATGGTATCGATGGCAAAGGCACGGCCGGGAAAATCCTCGACTATGGTTTCGGAAGTGTATAAATGGCTGTTGGGATGGAGTTTATATAGGTCGAAGGTTTGGGTCAGGATGGAAAAGGCACCGGCTTTGAGGAGGGAGGCGTTGGGTTCGTAGAGGAAATTCGAGGGGGCATCCGCGAAACGGCAGTGAGCGGATTGTTCCTGAGATTTGGTGAATTCAAAGGACTGTGTTAAAGCATTGCCGCGCAGGTTGACACATATAATGCGGGTGTCTTTAGCAACGCGTTCGGCATCCAAAAGAAAAAGAAGCTCCTTGCATTCACCATCGACGGAAACGACATGGACTTGAGTGGTTTCGGGCAATTGTTTGATTGCCAGAGCGATGTCCAGCATGGGAGAAAGTTTGACTAGAATAAGTGGGGCTTTGGTAAACAGTGAGGCTTTGAGGGCGGAGATATCCGGTTCGCAATCGCTTAGGGCGACGACTTTGCAGCCTTGGGCATCGCGGCGGGCAGGATCGAGGTAAAGGAGATTGAAGGATTCAGTCAATAATGAAGGACCGTCGCCGTGAAGGACTTCAGCCTGCGTCAGGCCAAGGGCGCAGAAGTTTTGAGATGCGATTGCACAAAGATCGGAGCGGCGTTCCGCATATAATGCCTTGGTTTTGCCGGCGGCCAGGAAAGCGAAGTCCACCCCCAGCCCACCGGTCAGGTCAGCAATGGTTTCGACTGAAGTTGGCAAAATGGACGCTTTGTAGCGGGCAGTGGCTTCGGAGGAGCATTGTTCCAGTGGTAGGGAATCGGGGAAAGTCAAGTCGGGATTGGCAGCCCAAGATGGTACTTTCCTGGAAAGCGCCTGATAGCCGGCAACTTGCCGAAGCACAACAGAAGCGTTCAGATGTGGAAACCGCCCCAGCCGGAGGGCCAGAGCGGAAATATCCTCGTGCAGGTGTTCCTGCACAAATGCTTTTTCTTCCGTCGTGGGTCTGTTCGTTTCCATACCTACAAAAATACAGACTTTCGATGGGTTAATCAAACTCAAACTACCCCAGATAACCTTGTTCCAACATGGCTTTGGCCACCTTCATGAAACCGGCAACGTTGGCGCCTTTCATATAGTTGATGTAACCGTCATCTTCTTTGCCGTAGCGCTGGCATTGGTCGTGGATGTCGGCCATGATTTGGCGCAGACGGGCATCGACTTCTTCGGCAGGCCAGGAAAGGTGCATGGCGTTTTGCGTCATTTCCAGACCGGAAGTGGCCACACCACCTGCATTCACGGCCTTACCCGGCCCGTACATGATGCGAGCCTGAATAAAGGCATCGATGGCATCGGGCGTGCAACCCATATTGGAGATTTCACCGACACAGAGGACACCGTTCGCAATCAACAGGCGTGCATCGTCGCCGTTCAATTCGTTTTGGGTGGCGCAAGGCAATGCGATATCGACTTTCTGCTCCCATGGACGCTTTCTAGCAAAAAATTGAGCATTGAACTTGGCGGCGTATGGTTCGATCACGTCGTTGTTGCTGTCCCGCAGTTCGAGCATGTAGGCAATTTTTTCTTCAGTCAGGCCTTCAGGATCATAGACATAACCGTCTGGGCCGGAAAGCGTGACGACCTTGGCGCCCATTTCTGTGGCTTTCATGGCGGCACCCCAAGCCACGTTTCCGAAACCGGAGATAGCGATGGTCTTGCCTTCGATGCCCCTGCCCTGGGTGGTCAGCATTTGGCGGACAAAATACAGGCCACCGAAACCGGTAGCTTCGGGACGGACAAGCGAACCGCCGTATTCCAGACTCTTGCCGGTCAATACGCCGGTGTTCTGCCTAGCCAATTTCTTATACATGCCGTAGAGGTAACCGATTTCACGGGCTCCCACCCCGATATCACCGGCAGGCACATCCGTATCAGCACCGATGTTGCGCCAGAGTTCCAGCATGAAGCTGTGACAGAACCGTTCGATTTCTGCATCGGATTTTCCGCGGGTGCTGAAGTCGGAACCGCCTTTTGAACCGCCCATCGGCAGCGTGGTGAGCGCATTCTTGAAGGTTTGTTCGAAACCCAGGAACTTGAGTATGGAAAGGTTGACGGAAGCATGGAAACGCAGACCACCCTTGTAGGGGCCGATGGCGTTGTTAAACTGCACGCGGTAACCCAGGTTCACCTGAATCTTGCCAGCATCGTCAATCCAAGGTACCTTGAAGGTGAGGATACGATCGGGTTCGACCAGACGTTCCAGAATCCGGGCTTTTTCAAACTCAGGATGCTGGTTGTAAATGGTTTCTACACTGAGCAGTACTTCGTGAACGGCCTGCAGAAATTCTTTTTCGCCCGGATGTTTGGCTTCGAGCGCATTCATGAAAAGTGTGATGTCCATACAATATTTCGTTGAAAAGTTAGGAGAAGTGTATCAAATATAGGCAAAAAGCGTGAGTTTGCATTCGGTTTTCGTTACATTTGCAACAGAAGGCGGAATCTTCAAAATAAACCGTCCGGTTGGTAGCAAAGGCCTTAAACTATCATAATGAAAGCTGCAACCCCGTTTTGCACCTCAAAATTAGAATGTTTTCTGACTATATGCAAGCTAAACCCGCTTTTTTTGCACATTTTTAAAAAGAACCATGAACAGCAAACATTCCTTCCGAAAACTTTATTTCAAAGATACGTCGTTTGCCAAACTGATGACCAAGCGCATCTATAACATTTTGCTGATTGCCAGCAAATACGATGCGTTTGTGCTGGAAGACGACGGCAGGGTGGATGAACTGATTTTCAATGAGTATGTGTCTTTAAATTTGAGGTATCCCCCACGGTTCACGCAGGTTTCCACCCAGAAGGAAGCCATGGAAGAACTGAAAAATAACAATTACGAGCTTGTTATCTGCATGCCCAGCGACAAGCAGGACCTTAATTTCAGAATTCCTTCCATCATCAAGGAAATCTATCCGGATCTGCCCCTCGTGGTGCTCACCCCGTTTTCGCGCGAAGTTTCAAAATACATTGCTCAGGCAGACCTTTCGGCCGTAGATTATGTGTTCAGCTGGCTGGGAAACGCCGACCTGTTGCTGGCCATCATCAAGCTAATCGAAGACAAGATGAACGTAGACCAGGACATCGAATCGGTCGGTGTGCGGGTCATACTCCTGGTAGAGGATTCAGTCCGGTTTTATTCGTCCATTTTACCTAATTTATACAAATTCATTTTGGAGCAATCCAGGAATTTCGCTACGGAAGCGCTCAATGGGCACCAGCAGATGTTGCGAATGCGTGGTCGGCCTAAGATCCTGCTGGCCAGGACGTATGAGGAAGCCAAGGTGCTGTTCCGAAAGCATCAGAAGGACATGCTCGGTATCGTTTCCGACATGAGTTTCAGTCGGGAAGGAGTTAAAGACAAGGAAGCCGGGCTGCGGTTTTGCCGAAGGGTCCGAAATGCAGATCCGGTGCTGCCCATCATTTTGGATTCGTCCGACACCAGCAACCAGCTTTGGGCGGAGGAACTCGGTGCCGGTTTCATCGATAAGGCATCCAAAACCTTTCCGCAGGAATTGCGTCAGTTGCTCACCGACAATTTCGGGTTCGGCGATTTCGTATTCTACCATCCGGATACGAATCAAGAGGTCTTGCGCATACGTAACCTAAAAGAATTGCAGGAACAGATTTTTACGATTCCGGAAGAGTTGTTGCGTTATCATTTGGAACGCAACCATATTTCCCGCTGGCTTTATTCCAGGGCGATGTTCCCGCTGGCCAAGTTCCTGGAAGACATCCACATGGACGATTACAAGAACATTGACGAAATCCGAACGGTCATTTTCAACGCCATCGTGATGTACCGGCGCACCAAAAACATGGGGATCATTGCTGAATTCAAGCGAGATCGGTTCGACAAATATTCCAACTTCGTGCGCTTTGGTGAAGGTTCACTGGGCGGAAAAGGCCGTGGACTGGCGTTTATCGATGCCATGATCAAACGCAATGTGGAACTGAACGATTTCGAAGGGGTCAATGTTTGCATTCCTAAAACGCTGGTGCTCTGCACGGAGATTTTCGACCAGTTCATGGAAAATAACGACCTCTACCCTATCGCCTTGTCGGACGCTTCGGATGAAACAATTTTGGAGAAGTTCATGGATTCCCACTTGCCGGACGGGTTCAACCTGAACCTTCGGGCCTTCCTTTCCGTGGTGCGCAAACCCATTGCCATCCGTTCCTCCAGCCTTTTGGAAGATGCTCATTACCAACCATTTGCAGGCATCTATTCCACCTACATGATACCGTTCGACGAAGACCTCGAAAAAGTTCTGCTGATGTTGAAAAACGCCATCAAGGGGGTTTATGCTTCGGTGTTCTTTGAAAACAGCAAGGCTTACATGAAAGCGACTTCCAACATCATCGATCAGGAAAAGATGGCCATCATTTTGGAGGAAGTCTGCGGAAACAGCTACGGGAATCGGCATTATCCGACTTTCTCTGGGGTGGCGCGTTCGCTGAATTACTACCCTATCGGGCACGAACTGCCTGAAGAAGGCATCGCCAATGTGGCGCTCGGTTTGGGCAAATACATCGTGGACGGTGGTCTGACCCTGCGATTTTCGCCGAAACATCCGCACAGCATCCTGCAGATGAGCTCGTTGGATTATGCCTTAAGGGAAACACAGACACAATTTCTCAGCCTGGATCTGAGCAACCGGAATTACCACCTGAGCACGGACGACGGACAGAACCTCTTAAAATGCAGCGTTCAGGAGGCTGAAGCGGATGGCACGCTGACCCATCTGGCATCAACCTTCGACCCTGCTGATCAAATGTTGAGGGATGGTGTCTGGGGACCCGGCCGTAAAGTCATTTCCTTTGCGCACATCTTGCAGAATGACACCTTCCCGTTGGCCAAGATCCTTGAACGGATTCTGGAGCAAGGTCAGAAAGAAATGGGTAGACCGGTGGAAATCGAATTTGCGGTCGAATTGAAGCCCGACGAAAGTGGGGATAAAACCTTTTACATGCTTCAAATTCGTCCCATCGTTGACACCAAGGTGATGCTGGACGAAGACCTGGACGCGATTCCTCGTGAAAAGCTACTCATGAAGACAAAGAATGCGTTGGGGCATGGTGTTGAAAACGATGTCTATGACCTGATTTATGTCAAGCCGGAATCGTTTCAGGGCAGCAAGAATATGCTGACGGTCTATGAAGTGGAAAAACTGAATAAAAAGCTGACCGAAGAAGGTCGGGGCTACATACTCATTGGTCCGGGACGTTGGGGATCCAGCGATCCTTGGTTGGGCATACCGGTCAAATGGCCGCAAATTGCTTCTGCCAGGCTCATTGTGGAAGCAGATATGTCGAGTTATCCCATCGATCCGAGTCAAGGCACGCACTTTTTCCAGAACCTCACGTCGTTTGGGGTGAATTATTACACCGTTGGCAAACAAACCTCCGAAAACTGGTGTGACTTCGACTATTTGAATGCGCAATCTTGTCTGTTTGAAAACGAGTTCGTGAGGCACCTTCGGTTCGAAAAACCATTGATTATCAAGACGGATGGGAAGTTGAACAAAGGTGTGGTCTTGAAACCATAATATTTCAAAAGGAAGCCAAATACTGCGTTCGTGCTTCGCTCCCTTTTGAAACATTATTCAACAGATCACTGCTTAATTACCTTAAACAACTTATACCCATCGGAATAAGTCAGTTTGATGAGGTACATGCCTGACGGTCTGCCTGAGAAGTCCAGTGTTCGCTGCGTGGAAGTTTCCACCGACTTCAGGTGAAGCAAGCGTCCTGTAACATCAACTATTTCCAAAAGTACAGGCTTAAGGCCCTCACGTTCGAAATTCAGACTCAGTTCATCCCTGAATGGATTTGGCGAGAAAGTCACCTCCTGATGACCGACTAGATTCAAATTCACCAATTTTTGAACTTTTACATAGAACCGTATCGAGTCACTGATGCCACAGTCGTTCCAGGAAACCACCGAGACATAGCCACTTTTGGCTGCATCCGTCACAGTATAGTAGGACGTACTAACTTGGTCATTATGAGTGAATCCGGGCGGAAATTTCCAAAGAAACCGATTGTTGCCATCCGAAACATGCACTTGGAACATGCGTTGGTCACCGATAGTTACCAACGTATCCCCGGTAATGGAAACTGGCCGGGCAGGCGGCATCTTCAAAGAAACCGTGATGCCATTGGTTCGTATAACACTATCCTCTATGCAAGGATCCATGGAGATCACCTTGCAGGAAACCGTATCCAGATGATTCAGAACGGTTGTAAACAGATTCGGAGAAGTTGCACCCGGAATCGGCAACCCGTTCCGCAACCATTGGTAACGCACTGGAGCCGCATCCCAGATTTGCGAATGGAACCGGATGGTGTCGTGCAAGCAGGACCAATACTGGTTGTCGCAAGAAATGGATGCAGAACCCGCATGTTTGCTCTTGCCCTGGATGGTACCCATATTATCAGTTAATGTGGTTGGAAGACCTTCGTTGAACAACCAAGTACCAAGCTGAATATTCGACCATGCACCAGAATAGAAGTTCGGTTTCAGCCGGAAAAACAAATAAAGCAGATTGCCGGATTGTGTCAACGGCGTACTGCCGGAGGCAGCAAACTGGACGCTTACCGGGTTTTCATTGGTAGTCAGGGACCAAGTGGATGGAACGGTTTCAGCCAGCTCCAAGCGGACGAGATCCACAAAGGTGGTGTCGTATTTCAGATTGGACTGCAGCGACAAAATGGATTCAAAACGAGGCAGTACATCCATTCGTATCGGATAGCGGAGCATCCCAGAATAGTAACAAATGCTCGTATCCGACATCAGAATTCTGGCATCCCGGATTTTCAACGGTAGGGTACTCACGGAAATACCGGCAGAATCGGTCGCTGTAAGGATGACGGAACCCCTTCGCAAGGCAGTCAGTACACCCTGAGAAGATACGGATGCCAACGTTGGGTCGCTACTCTTCCATACATAGGGCAAAATGCCCTGCCCTTCTACTTTGAACCGGACAGACTCTCCGACAATCAGGGATACTTCGTTCGGATAGATGTAACGCCAGCTGGGTTGCCTAACGTTAAACGCTCCATTGCTGCAAGCCACCTGCACGTTTTCATTCAGTCGGACATTGAGGAACTCTATATTGGAATAACCACTCGGATTGGGTTTCACACGGAAGCGAACAATCAGAAGGGTAGCCTTGCCTGGAAGTGGTGTCGTACCAGCAAAAACAAACGACAACTGGTTTTCGCTCACAGTCATTTCCAACAAGGCATCATTCAACAGGGTTCCAGTATTTATCACCCCGATTGGTTCCAGTATTTCACTATTGAATCCCATTCGAATCTGACCGGACAGGATATTCAAACCGGTCAGGTCCGAAATCCATATCGGTACATCGATGGTGTCACCAGGCCATTGTTCCATACTGCTTTGCACGGAAATTCGTGCCGGACGGATTTCCAGTTCAGCAGAAACACCATGCACGCCGTTCGTATCGGTGGCAACGACAATGGTTTTACCAGGGGCAAGGGCCGTGAGCCAACCAAGCGTATCGATGGACGCTAAGGTAGGATCTCCGACGGACCAACGGACAGGTGGCGCATTGCTACCAGCCGTGTACCGGAGCTTTTCGCCTTTTGCCACTATGTTGGTATTGGACCAAACGTTGAAGTATGGGGCCGAATTGATGCGCAGATAACCAAAATCACGGCTCATCAGGGGGGAGCCCTCGTTCCACATATTCATCCGGTCGCTGGTCTTTTCCAGTTTAATCCAACCGGGGTTGAGTGCACGAATTCGCAATTTCAGGAAAACGCCGGTACCGCTCAATGGCACCGAGCCTGCACCACTGATGGTGATAAGCCCGGTTTCAAATTTAACGACAGGTTCACCGAAAGCACCAGCTATTGTTCCTGCGACCTGGACAGATTCGATCTGCAGGTAGTAGGCATTGTAGCTGAATTGAAGGGTGTATGACAAGACATCAGCAACCGAAAAGGCGTTGGCGACGTATATCGGAACATCCGTCACTTGACCCACCGTCATGTCCGTATCAGGCATGTTCAGAGCGATGCTGACGTCCTCTCCCCGGATCCGCATGCTGCTGAGTAGCATCGGCAGTAGGAGCAGAAAAAGGATGTTGATCTGTTTCATCGCCTTATTTATTTACCTGAATTTTGCATACTTGGTTGAAATTGGCCGTATGCATGCGCACCATATACGTGCCTGTTGCCAAAGGCAAGTTCAGCTGAATTGTATGGGTTCCGGCTACTGCAGACAGTTTATCGAGCGTCAGGAGTTTTTGCCCGGCCAGACTGTAGACGTCGGCTTTCACCCAGGCCGAAGCGGCATCCAAGGTGTATTCCAACGTATACGTTCCTGTACCATCCGAATACCAATTCAGCCCGACTGGGATTGTGCTTTCTTTACCCAAATTAGTCGCCATGCGTTGAATGGTAACCGAACCAGGCTGTGCAATGTTGGTCATATCGGTCTCGTTTACTCGCAACTGACTAATGTCCAGCGTTGTCATTGCTGCATGCGTGGCAACATTCCGGAACGTGAGTTCAGCCACCGCATCGGTATTGCTAAGTACACGGGCAGAAGCCAAAGCCAGATTGAGACGGCCAGTGGACAGTCCATATTCCATCGTCACACCGGTAAGCTTGTTCACCACCTTTTCCAGTTTAAGCAAGGTCGGATCGTAGTTCAGCGTCAGGTCGGCGGCTTTCATATCGGTGGAACCGGTCAGATGCAGGACGGTGCTGAAGGTTTCTGCATCCGTCGTAACATCATCCATAAAGAGACGAACAGCTGTTGATTCTGGAGCAAAGAATTTTTTAGACAGCTTGTTAACTGGGAAGAAATTATCCAATCCTACTACATATTGCAGAATAAGTGAGGCGTCGTACGCTGTGATTTCTCCGTTTCCGCTAACATCGGCTACCTGAAGCTGGTTGGGTGCTAGAGTCAAGGTATTGACTACTTTTTTGAGCACCAGTGATGCATCATACGCTTGAATCAAACCGTTCAGGCTGACATCGCCGGTAAGCGGATTCAGAATGCCAGTGGTACGCCAGGGAGTTGCATTCACGCTGCTGGTCATGTATTCTTGTTCGGGCGAATTGTCAGGTTCATCGACAGTACCCATCAACGGGCCATTATTGCTGCCCCACCAGCAGTTTGGTGCCTGAACAACAAACGTTTTATCTACATTCTGAATGCCATAACAGCGGTTTTCGTTGAAATCACAGGCAGAAATGATCGGATTCGACGCACCATTGACGGAAATTCCGTAGGAATTGTGATTGAACTGACAGTTGTTCAGCGTGGGATTCGCACTGGTTGTAATAACACCTCTGTAGGCGTAACGGATGATACAATGGTTAAGCCGGCAAAGCGGATCCAGCGACAAGTCAGAGAAACTGATGCCATTCCAGCTATACTCTCCCGGAGTTGTGGCAGTGCTGTCCGAGTTGGAGTCTCCACCATAGAAATCATCAGTGATGCTGGTGAAAACAATCAAACTGTCTTCGGACTTGCCGCCTTCGGCTATCAAACCTTTCTTAACCACAAAAGTGGGGTCGTTCGACCACCAGTTTCGGTCAATGAACTTACAGATCACGCCAGGCTGAATGGTGAGCGATGCACTTGTTCCAATTTCATAATTCTGAAACAGGTATGGAATGTTTTTCTTTCCTCCGAAATCACGTTTGGGCAGAGAAACGTCCTGCGTCAGGGTTTCGTTGCGTACCCGCAGCACCTTGTAGGTCGAACCTGAAATCAGGTTGCCCTTGGTAGAAGATGGATAGGAGACAAGCGAAAGCTGAAGCGGATACGAATGCAAGTCATTGAATAGGCAACTATCAATGACTGGGGCAGATACGCCATTCATATCGATGCCGCAATTCAGTTTATAGAACTGACTGGTATAAAATTTTGGCGAGGCACTGTTGGTCACGATACCACGGTCTCCATACCGGAAGATGGCATGATCAATACGACTGGAATCATCACTTACATCGTTGAATACCAACCAAGTACCATACACATAATCCGTAGGCTTGGAGGCAAACCCGTTCTGGTTCATGTCTTTCGGTACACCAAGTTCATCATCGCTGGTATTGGTGAAAACCACAGGATCGGCTGCAGTTCCTTTAATAAGCAGCTTTCCATTGACAATAAAGCCATTGGCTCTATCTCCTGAACCATTTCCTATACCTGCCCCTCCGGTAGGCAAATAATACGTGGATTTAAAGCTGACACCCGCAGGAATGGTGATAGTGCAACCCGAATTGATGGTACAGGGAGCTTCCATCAAATAGGAGATGTTGTTGTATCCAGCAAAACTTCGCACTGGAATGGTAGCCGTTTTGGAATAGGTTTCAGGAACGACGGCCAGACCCATATATCCGACGTTCAGGGCAGTACAGTTGCTGAAGGTCGGGTTGGAGAACATGCTTAGTTCAACCGGGGCATATCCGATATTGAAGAACTGGACATTACTGACTTTCGGATTGGCTGAACCAAGGGATGTCAGTCCAAAATGTTGACAAAGTTGGATCAGGCAAGAATCGATGGTGGCATGGGCGTTTTCAACGCGAACGCCCAATTGGGCATACGATATTTCACAGTTTCGGAGCACATTGACCGTATCGGACACTTCGGAGTTGTTAAAGAAACAAATGCCACCGTATGCATCCGAAGAGTAGTATTCCCAGCCCCAGTCACCAGGAGCAGGAGAATCGGAGTTTCCGTTGTTGTTGGAATCTCCGCCCCTGGAATCATCCTTATACGAAGTGAAGTAGATTTTGTTGTTTGGCAAGCCCTTGGCAATCAGGTTACCATACACATTCAGATAGGTTCTGTAATAGTCATCATTCCGGAATTTGATGACAACACCGGGTTCGATGGTAAGTTTGGCTCCGCTGGCAATGGTCAGCTTATCGATGATGTAACCGACATTGGTGATGCCGGCTATGTTTCTGGAAGACAGGACGGCAGTCGAGGAAAGTGTTCCTTCGATGATTTTAATTGCCTGGCTACCGTTGGAAACAAAGTCTACGCCTGAAAATTGCGGATTCGAGGTGAGTGACATGGCAATGGGATCCTTGCTGCAATTGCGGATGGAAACGTCGCTGATGATGGGATTGGCATTACCGTTGAAATAAAGGCCGAAATTGCTTGAATTCGTAATCAGCGTGTTTTGGACACGTCCGCCGGCATTTTCAAAGGTCAGTCCGCCTTCAGAGGAATATCCTGGGTATTTGATCAATGCGTACCGAACGAGGTTTGCATTATCATCGCTGGTAGTCCTGTATTTGATGGAACCCCAATCTCCGGCACTCGGTGTGGAGGCGTTGCCGTCGTTGTTGGTATCGTAGGGATTTCCTTCATTGTCATCCTTAAGTGAGGTGAAAACCACTTTTTCGGTGGAAGTTCCGTTCAGTTTCAAGGTCCCGTCCACATAAATACTGCTGCTGTTCAAGTAGTAGTTTTCATACGAGTAACTGTTGTGGCTCTTGATGACAACGCCTGGATCGATATTGACGGTTGTTCCCGACTGAATCGTCATATCGGACAACAATACGTAGGTAATGTTGGTGAAACCGGCCATATTACGCTTCCGGATGGTTCCGTCCAGACAAACGTTTCCACCAAGCAATCCAAGCGCCCTCCAACGTACATTTGTGAATGTGATTCCGGAAATAGTAGGATTTGCCGGACTTGCCAGGTTGATGGGCGTGGAAAGAATGTTTACCATGGAGACATTCTGAATGACCGGACTCGATGCACGATAGCAGGAAATGCCTTGATAGAGGTCTTTGAATTCGCAGTTCGAAATGCTGGGACTGGCATCGACGAGCCCGATGGCTGCCCACTTGACCCATTCCGTGTTGCTACAGGAGGTGAATGCGTAGTCGTTTACCCGTGCGTATTTGATGCGGCAATAATTCAATAAGCCGGTGCTTCCCGGAAGAAAGACGAATCCTTGCCAGTCTCCAATGGCCGGTGAAGTGATTGTTCCATCTTTGTTGCAGTCGCCTGGAAAACCGACATTGTCATCCCTGGCCGAGGTAAAGTTGATCATGCTGTCGGCCGTTGCATTGGCAATCAGCGATCCTTCCACGATAATACGGCGGGAAGGCCAGTCCCATTGATAGGCTTTGATCGTGATGCCTTTGTCAATGGTCAGGGTTCTGCCGGCAGGCACGGATATTTCACCCAAAAGTAAGTAGGTCAAATTGTTGATACCTGTAAACGAACGAATTTTCAATCTGGCATTGGCGGTGAGGGTTCCACCCAGTATACCGATGGCATCGTAGTCATTGTCTGAGAAAGATAGCGTATTTCCACTCATGACAGGATTGGCTTCGAACGACATGGCCAACGGTGTGAGTTGACTTGAACCGATGGTCGTATTGGATAGAATGGGTGATGAGGTTCCTTGCATCATGATGCCGAAGTAATTGTTGGTCAGTTCGCAGGCATCAATGACCGGATTGGCATTGTACAGTGAAATCCCCCCAATACTTGAATAACCAGCGTAACGAACCAGGCAACGACGCATGACAGAAACCGAATCGTTGGAGGTATCATAAAAACGAACGCCGTACCAGTTCTGCGGACTTGGAGCGGAAGTCGTTCCATCAACATTGCTGTCGCCCCCCAGGTTATCATCACGCATGGAAGTGAACGATGTTTGTTCACCTGGAGAAGCAATGGCTATCAGGCCACCTCTGACTTCAAGTCCAGTTCCATCGTTAAACTTAAGGGTATTTCCGGACACGATGGTGAGCACTTTATTTTGATCCACGGTAAACCAACCGGAAAACAAATACGGTATTTCAATTTTGGGCAATGTCCAGTTGGCGTTTATAGTACCGAAATTCACATAAACTCCGTTGTAGGTATTGCCGGTAATGTCGTTGCTGCCTTGGACCACAAAGTCAACCTTGTTGTTGAACAAGAGCGGATGCCTGTTGGTTTGCATGACAACATCCTTGACGGTCAGGTGGCTGTTATAACCCCCACACACTGCAACTTGGAAATAGCGCATATAAACACCATCCAGCAAGGCCGTCGCATTGTCTTCGACATTGACTCCGTAGGGATTGCTATTCACGGAACCGGCGATGGAAGTCATACTTCCGCCTTTGATGAATACCCCTCTGGCTGCATTGTTAACCTGAATGAAGGTGGAGCTGAAGCGATACATGTTGGAGTTTTCCAACTTTAGTTTACCCTTCTGATAGACCGTAATGTTACTACCATATTCCAGATCGCAGTTCTTGAGGAAGACGTTGGAAGTGTCTGAAGATGCACCAATCTGTATCGAGCCCCAAATGCCAGGAGTTGGTGTTGAACTGCTGGATTTAAAGGTTACTTGATCGGCATTCAGGTCACCGTAAGTCAAGAGGTTGGCACCTCCGTTAAACATCATTACTACACCTGCCTGAATGGTCATAGTGTGTCCATAAGTGATTCCAACGTAGTTCGTCACAATGTACGGACTGCCGGCAAGGCTCAACGTGGTATCCTTGTTTATCCAACCGGTTATTGCTGTCGATGCAGCTGCAGGAAGAATCAACAAAAAAGCGAATACCAACATCACAAAAACACGTTTTGTTCGGGTAATTCTTGTTTTCATAGTATGGGAATTGGAGTTAACAAAAAATCGTACAGCCAATGATTCCGGGTAGAGGGTCTAGGTTTTGCAGTTTAGATTTAGGAATACCGGAAAATGGTGAGAGGATGTCGTCCAAAATCTGTTGGTAGAGTAACTTTCGGACGAACGTGGATCAATGATGGCAAAGAGCAACTATTAGTACGAATTTAGGGCCAAAAACAAGGATTGGTTTTTGGAAACGTATGTTTTACAACACATTGCGATTAAGGGTTCAGATTCTCAGCGCCTGAAATTTCCGTGGAGAGTTCACCCATCAAGCCAGCATTCTGATTGACAGCAGTGTAAACTTTGAGGAAGTGGATTTTGCTTAGTGTGACCTTTGAACCGTTGGCATCTACTGCCCAATCCAGATCGAAACCGTTCAGTCCTGAATTGTTTGGTTGATTGTCGGCATAACCCCAGGGTAGACTGTTGGAGCTCCAGTATCCGAGGCTATTTTTGGCAGCAGTTGGTGGCAGCAAGGTTCCGATGCAGACAAGGGAATCGCCTTGCCAGGGTGGAAAGAAAGGAGTCACGAAACCTGTAGCACCTTTGTTGTCGGTGTAGGCAACGCTGTCGCCGGCCTGGGTGGGTCGAAAGTACGTGATGGAATAGCCGTGTTTCGTCGTGCTTTTAAAGTATTCCGAACCTGCCAGTTCGTACCATGGATCGTCGGGCAAACCATTACCGTTGACATCTTCGGAAACCTCTACAATACCGGGTTCAGACGAGTTTGAAAAAGCATTGCCGAAGATTCGGAAATCGGAACCTTCCAAATTGTTCACGGCTGTACGGAATGCAAATGTCAGGCTTCCGCCGAACCGACCCAGAGAAACCAGGCTACCGGATGTTAGTTTGCTTTCTGCTTTTGCCCGCATTTGTTCGGCGGTTTCCCCTACTGAATAAGCTGGATAAATACCCACGAATTGGCCGGGCGCAGGTGTGAAATCAAAGACGTGCCTAATGCCTTCCATCGGGATCGTATCGTTGGCTGTGTCCTTTGTTCCTTTAAAATCGGAAATCGGTAGCACTGTGTTTGGATTAATGCCCACATTGCTCAGTTTGTAGGACAGGATTCCAGCTTCCGAAAAACACAATACATCCCCGGAGGAAATGTAATCCCCTGCATCCGTGATGAATACAGCACCGCTTTCCGGATCGGCCGTAATGCCGTAAGGGGTTTTCAGCAGCGTTCCATCCTGTATGAACGCATTGGTGACGACGGTTTTTGATTGAAGGCTGAACACACCGATGGTGCTTGCCTTACTGACTTCGTCGTAGCTGTAAAAATAAGCTTTGTCGCCGTACAGGTCAAAATTCGTGACCGGGAAATCGTAGGTGGCAGTCACCGCGTCTGATTGGGTATCGAGGCAGACCCATTTTCCGGGTACCTCCTTGTAATCACCGCGCACCGAAACATAGACGTAACCATAATTGTCGGCTTTGATCCGGCCTGGATTCGGACCCACTTCAATGCGCTTCTCTTCCGTAAACGTTTCCGTGGAAATCACTGAGACGGTGTGGTCGTAACCAAGCGTTGATCCGTAATCGAGGCCACCCGAGTTACTTACATAAAGTTTATTGTTCGAAGCCGTGATACCGTCCGGATTGCGGCCAACAGTGATGAATTCTTCGATTTCCAGGCTGGCGGTATCGATGCGGGCCACCGTTCCGTCGAAGGAGCAGACGTAGGCTTTGTTCGCCCAGAAGGCGATGGCGCGTGGTTGTCTGGCTGTGGAACCGTTAAAAAACGGAATCTGTTTCAGGGATTTTCCTGTACGGGCATCCAGCACTTCCACCTGACTGGAACCATTCACCACCACATAGATTTTTGAACCGTTGCGCTGCAGGTCGTTACCGGTATCCCCGAGTTTCCGGCCGTTTTTTGCCTGGAAGAAATCGGCAGTCAACATTTTATTTGAAAAATCATAGACACCCAGGGTGCTGTTGTTCAGGGAGTAATTGCCGTCACAAAGGATATAGATCGCCCCGGTGCCCGAAACCTGATCGTTCGGAACCGGCACGATGGAAGCCAAGTCGTCGCAGGCAAACAGGAAGATGCCGGCCAACAGGACAAGGAGGATGTGCTTTACTTTTTCCATCATTCTTTAAAATTCAAAGCGGACTGACACCCGAACCGTTCGGCCGGGCATGGGGAAATTCCGTACTATTTCGTAATTCACATCGGCCAGATTCTGTATTTCACCCCGTATGACCACCTTACCGAAGGCCCTTGGAATAGTGTATTCAGCGGTCATAGACTGGTCGATGTAACCGGGCAGATTGTTTTGTTCAATGTTCTGACCGGTCACGTAACGATGGCCTGAATACAATAAACTATAACCAAGCTGTAGTTCTGAAACCGAAAGCTGAAGCCTACCCGAACCGTAAACCCTTGGTGCGTAGGCAATTTGCTGGTTGTAGGTTTTCGAAGCGGGATCGGTCACATCCAGCGCCCGTTGATAGGAATGCGTCCATGCTGCCAGCAGTTCTGAGCTTTTACCCCACTTCTTTGTGGCTTCCAGGTTAATGTCCACTCCCGTGATAGTGACTTTGCCAAGATTCACCATGCTCCAGATGAACATGTTACGAGTTGGAATGGCCATGATTTTGTCCGTGATGCGATTGTTGAAAACGTCGGCTGAAAGCTTGAACAAAAGTTGCTGTGCTTTGCAAGGCAGCCCAAGGGTAATCCCTGCATCCAGTTGTTCACTATTTTCAGGTTTCAAAGCCGTATTTCCGATGGCTGAATAATACAGGTCGTTGAAACTGGGAGCCCGGAAAGAAGATTTCCAAAAGGCTCGCAATCGAAGTTTTTCAAAGGAGCGTATGGGTTGAATGGACAGGTTGAATGCCGGTGAAAACCGTCCGATATTGTTGGCAGGAAGACCTTTTAGGGTGGTTTCCCTTATACCGGTTCCCAGCACACTGGCCGTTGTCAGCATCCACTCGTTCACATACTTGGCGGATAGGTTGGCTAGCAAACTATAGCGTGTGGGCTCCGAGAAATCCTTTAGATTGCACGTCATATCGGATATGGCACCATCGGTAGCCAGTGCAAAAGAAAGTCCTGTAAGCGGTTTGTAAAGCAAAGCAGCCGATAGATAGGCTTCCTCCTGCCTATACGAATAATCTTCCTGACCGGATGAGCCCAGGTAATCGGGATTCAGATAATGCTGGCGGGTCTGGTTGAGTTTGGCGTTGAGCTGCATCGAAATCTGCTTACTCAATGGTTGTTCGTAATGCGCCTGTGCAAACGCAGAACAATCCCATAAATGCTGCGAGGATCCCGGATTGTAAAGGATGACAGCACCTGGCAAACCGCGGTCGGATTCATAATAATAGGTCTTGACTTCCAGTTCACGGTCAGCGCCGAATTGACCGTTCAAAGACGATTCGATGCGTAGGTTTTGAACGGCGTTGTTGGTTCTGGGTACGATGGTGAAATCATCCGGACCGTTGCCGAAGTACAACCGGTAGTCGTAATCGCCTTTCGCTTTCTGTGACAAAACAGATAAACTGACCGCCCAAATGTCCGATAATTTATAGGCTCCGAAAGCATTGATTTCTTGTTGTCCATACGAACCGTATTTAAAAGCAATTTTTCCGTTCAGTCGTTCCAGTCTTTCAAAAACGGGACGTCGTGTGCGAATGGTCAAAACTCCAGAAGATGCGAATGCCCGTGCCGATTGGAAGATGCTATTCCCATCGCCAATACTAAGTGAAATCAAGTCAACGTTTTCGATAGAGAAACGGCTAAGGTCGGTCCGGCCTGTCTGACAATCGGTCAAAACGATGCCGTCGTAGGAAACTGCCGTGTGCTGGGCGCCCATGCTGCGCACGGAAATGGTTTTCATGCCACCAAGGCCGCCATAATCCTTGATGGTGACACCAGAAAAGTACTTGACAGCATCGCCCACCTGTTCAGCAGAAAGGCCCTGCAGGTTTTTTCGGTCCATGAGTTGAAACGGACTCACAGCAGTATTGGCTGAAGTCTTTTCGGCTGAAAGAACGGTAACTTCGCCAATGCGATAGGCGGGGATGGAATCGGATCCAGAAACCATTGAAACAAATTCGGATGAAGGTCTGTTTTGGGCTGTCCCATTAAAGACAGACGCAAAAACGCCAGCCAATGCCAGTTTCAGAAAAAAGGGAACATACGCCTTCATCACTCCTCGGTTCAAAATACATGGCAGGTCTTCTGACTCGCTCCAGTTTCCGAGGCCTTCCCGTTCCCGCGGACGAACCGCTAAAGTACAGTGGCATAAGTATTTCGGAAACCTTACAATGGAGCTTACAGCAGCGGGACTGTTCCGGATTTTCACCGGATTCCCTTTTAATCACTACACCGAAAGGCTTCGTGAACCAATGCGTTGCAAAGGTACAAAATCAATAGCTGGATATCAAGATTTAATTTTTTGTTTTCCTGAATTTGAACAGTGAGTAATTGCGATTATACGAACTAATAATTTGATGTTGCCTTAAAAATGCTTACTTTTGCGCTATTCGTAGTTGACTCAGCTTACTAAAAATTCGGGGTTTGATGTTGGATTTGAGAACACTTATGGTTGCTCTTATCGTTATGTTTACGATACAGGCAGTGCTATTGATGACCATGTCCATGACCATTAAGGTCTATCGTGGATTGCGGTTATGGGCTTTCGGTTGTATATTCCTCACCTCTTATTTAGTTTTGTTGTTTCTACAAAAGAACGGTTATTGGGAGAACTTTTTTATCATCACCACCAATCTGAGCGCACTTTCTACTTTTCTTTTCTTCTATTTCGGTACAAAAAATCTACTCAATTTGCCGAATAAAACATTGATGCCTATCGTACTATCGGTATTCTTTATGGCATTAATCGCTTATTTCACATTCATTTCAAATCACTTAAACATTCGAATCTTACTTTTCTCGATTATGATGACTTTCTTTCTGATCAAAATTGGCATCACCTTGATTGTTCATCACAAAAAATCGTTTAGAACCTCTGCCTTTATTTTAGCTTCTTTATTTATTGTTATAGGAGCATTCTTTTTGTTCCGGACAATCAACACCATGATTTATCCGCCTGTAAACGAGCTCTATTTTCAAACCAATAGGTTGCAAGCACTAATTTTTTTAATTAGTATTTGTATCGGCTTTGTATGGTGCATGGCGATCATCATGTTGGTCAATCAAAAATTATACGGCGAATTAAAAGATAAAACGGAGGAACTAAAATCGTCCAATATTGAAAAGGACAAGTTTTTCTCCATACTCGCTCACGATCTGAGAGGTCCACTCGCTACCATTGAAAGTATGATTGACCTGATGACTGACATCAAATACGACATTGATGAAAAAAATCATTTGGCTATGACACTGGCCATGAAAAAAACGGTCCATTCAACCAATATATTGTTGGACAACTTGTTGGATTGGGCCAGTATGCAAAGTGGCTTGAAAACCATCCAACGCGTCGAAACCACCTACGGAAAAATGATGGTACCCGTCATGCCTGTCTTGCATGCTCAAGCTGAATACAAACACATTACCATTATAGACAAAATTCCTGCAGAAACGCCCTTGACTACTGATCCCAAAATGACTCAGTCTATTTTTAGAAACCTGATCGCAAACGCCATCAAATTCACCCCAACCAATGGTAGCATTTTGTTGCAGGCGAACTCTTTGGAAGTTGGAAAAACGGTATTCTCCATTTCGGACAATGGTATTGGTATGGATATTGAATTGATGGAAAATCTATTCAACTTGGGTCCAAAAGGCCGTCGTTTAGGAACGAATGGAGAAACCAGTACCGGCCTTGGTCTGATGATCTGCAAAGAATTTGTGGAAAAACATGGTGGTCAAATCTGGATCGAAAGCGAAGTGGGCAAAGGCAGTACGTTCTCCTTTTGCCTGGAACCAGCCGAATAATTCTTTATACCAATTCAGGTGCGTTTTTCCGTAAACCAGCTATTCGTTTTAATGAATTGAAAGTTATCGAAGCGCCTTCTTCCAAATCAAAGTCATCTTGTAAGCCTAGCCAGAATTTCGCAGAGTTCCCGAAATAATAACTAAGCCTCAAAGCAGTATCTGCCGTAATCCTTCTTCTACCTTTGATTATTTGAGAGACCCTTGTTTGCGGTATATCAATATCCTTTGAAAGCCGGTATGCAGTAATATTTAATGGCGTCAGGAATTCTTCCAATAATACTTCTCCAGGGTGTATGTTTGCCAATTTTTCCATCTTTATACCTATTTAGTGATAATCAATTATTTCTACTTCTAACGCATGGTTATTTTCCCACCTGAAAATAATTCTCCATTGATCATTAATTCTGATACTGTAGAAATCTTTGTGGTTGCCTACTAATTTCTCTAGTTTGTTTGAAGGTGGAATTCTTAAATCACCTACATTCTGTGAGTTGTTCAACATCCTTAATTTTCGTCTTCCAACTTGCTGAATTTCTATTGGAACCCTTTTGACCCGTTCGCCATTCCATATTTTCTCAGTATCTTTTGATCCAAACGATATAATCATAGTATCTTATTGCGTTACTAACGTCAAAGGTAATTATTATATGGATTATTCAAAACTTTATGAATTTTTATTTAGAAAATAAAGTGGACAAAGACAGCATGTGCTCGTTCTGCCTTGAAACGGCATCCTGAAAACATCAGAAAACGTGCAACGCAATGGCGGCGCAAGCTTCCGCATCGGCCAAGGCATGGTGGTGCCGGTGTAAATCGAAGCCGCAATGGCCCGAAACCGTATGCAGTTGGTGGTTGACAAGGTGGGGGAAAGCTTTGCGGGAAGCGCGGCAGGTACAGCGAAATTCGTATTGGGGATAGGCAAGGTCGTACCAGGCGTGAACGGCTTTCAGACAGCCTTGGTCGAACGGGCTGTTGTGAGCCACCAAGATCATGTCTTCCAGTTTTGAGGCGATTTTTGCCCAGACTTCCGGGAATTCGGGAGCATCGTTGGTATCTTGGGCGGTCAGGCCGTGTACTTGCGTGTTCCAGTAGCTGTAGAAATTGGGGACAGGTTTGATCAGGCTATAGAATTTTTCCTCCACAATGCCATCCCTGACAAAAATTATACCCACGCTGCAGACGCTGGCGCGGTTGTTGTTGGCGGTTTCGAAATCGATGGCGGCGAAGGTTTTCATTTCAATTCTATTGAACAGGGTTCCAGCCATCTCTGGCACCTAAAATTTCTTTAAGAGTAAAGGCTTCGGCATCTTTTTTAGTGAGTTGGTGGGACCAAGTTGCACGGGTTTTGGCATCGCCACCTTTGGATCCGTATTCAGCATAAAACGTAGTTTTTTCGGCATCGGGTTTGCCCCAGTTGTGCCAGCCTTCGGGCTTGATGTGGCTACCCATTTCGCAACCGATGTAAACTGTTTTGGCGTATGGGCGCCACGGTCTACCTAGATAAACATCGGTTACGCCTTCTGATGCAGTGAGTTTGCAGTTCAGGAAAACATAGCCGTAAGCGGTGCCTTCAGGTGTAGAAGCGGCAGTCAGGTAACCTCCGGATCGTTTGGCGTGAATTTCGCAGCGGTCGAAAACGCAAGTGGAGGAACCGAAAATGAAATCCACTGTGCCTTCGATGTAGCAGTCTTCGTAATATTGCCTGCTGACCTTACCCCACGTATACAAGGTGTCCTGATTGCCCAGGAATCGGCAATGCCTGAACGCAACCTGATCGCCAGCCACGAAGACAGCAACAGCCTGGCCCACATTTCCGGCGCTGTTTTCAAAGGTCATGTTCTCTGCTTCAAAGCCGTTGGCGTAAATGTAGAGGCTGGAGGAACCAGAAGTACCCATGTTCTCGCCCAGTGCCGTTTTTCGAGTGGCAAAATTGTCGAATGTGAGTATGGTTTCAGTTTCGCTTTCACCCCTAAAGGAAATGTTCGTTTGTGTTTCGGGAATAACGACGCGTTCTTTGTAAATGCCTTTGCGGATAAAAATGGTGGTGCGAATTTTACGGTTCACAGGCACGGAGTTCACCGCTTCCTGCACGGTCATAAAGTCACCACTCCCATCCTTGGCTACAACAAAATCGCTGTTGATGACGTATTTTTTGAGCGCTGGGATTTTTAAAGAGAGTTCGCTCACTACCAGTCTGGCCATCGCTCTGGCACCGGCGGCCCGCAAGTGGGTGTCGTCCTGTTTGCCTTCGGGAGCGGCTGGATTGCTCCCTTTTTCCACCCACATGAACAAGGACTTGGAGCTGTCGGGACCAAAACTTTGAACGAGATCCTTGCTCAACTGATTGTGATCGATTAAGATCACTTTCAATTCAGCAGCCAGTTCACGAACCGCCTTCGGGTAATCACCGTGGGTTTCATCCAGCTTGCCCTGCTCGTTGAATTTCCGGCGGACAATGGGGGTAAGAAGGACAGGAATACCTCCTTTTTCGCGCGTTTCCAGGATGTATTTTTTTAGGATTTCCTTATAGGTGGTCGCAGGATCGGTGTGCCGGGCCGAATCGGATTTTTCGTCGTTATGGCCGAACTGGATGAATACGTAATCTCCTTTCTGAATCTTATCCATAATGGGTTTCCAGCGCCCTTCGTTCAGGAAGCTCAGGCTGCTGCGTCCGTTCTGGGCATGGTTGTCCACAACCACATAGCGCTCGTCAAAGAAACTGGAGAGCGCCTGCCCCCACCCTCGTTCCAGGTTTTGGTTTTCGAGCGTTTTGTTTGCACAGGTGGAATCACCGATGGTGAAGATGGTGATTTTCTTCTCGGGGGCGAAACCGAAAAGAAGGCCGCTCAGCAGCAATGCTGAAACATTTTTAAAGATGTGAGCGTGTTTCATGGTCCAAAATTTGATGTCCAAAATTAAACATAACAAACCTGTTCAACCTATAAAAATTGATATAAATGGGCGAAAAACTGTTCTGACCACCCTATTTTAAAGGTGTGCCTTTAAAAACTGCCCCGTATAGCTTTCCGTACAGTTCACCAAAGCTTCGGGCGTGCCTTCAAACACGATGAAACCGCCCTTGTCGCCGCCTTCCGGCCCTAAATCGATCACATGGTCGGCGTTTTTGATGACTTCGACGTTGTGTTCGATGATGATGACGGTATGGCCCTTGGCAATCAAGGCATTGAATGCATCCATCAAAATGCGGATGTCGTGGAAATGAAGACCGGTGGTCGGTTCGTCAAACACATAAATGGCAGGATCGGTATGGTCGGTGCTCAGGAAAAAGGCCAACTTGACGCGTTGGCTTTCGCCGCCTGAAAGCGTGGAAGAGGACTGCCCGAGTTTGATGTAACCCAGACCGACATCCTGCAACGGTTTCAGCCGTTTTATAATTTTCTTTTCGGTGGAACCGGTATGCTCGACGAAGAAATCCATGGCTTGGTTTACTGTCATGTCGAGCACGTCGGCAATGCTTTTTTCGCGGTAATGCACGTCCAAAATATCCTGCTTGAAGCGTTTGCCGTGACAGGATTCGCAGGGCAGAACCAAGTCGGCCATGAACTGCATTTCCACCGTGATAGTTCCTTCCCCTTGGCATTCATCGCAACGGCCGCCGGCTACGTTAAAGGAAAAATACGAGGCGCTGTAGCCCATTTGTTTGGCCAGAGCCTGGTCGGAAAAAAGTTTGCGGATTTCGTCGAAGGCTTTCAGATAGGTCACCGGGTTGGAGCGGGAAGACTTGCCAATAGGATTCTGGTTCACGAATTCGATTTCCTTCGCCATATGCAAGTCACCGCGAAGTTCACCGAAGGAACCGGCTTTGTCTACGTTTCCGCCATAATAGCGCTTCACGGCAGCGTAGAAAATGTCACGTACCAAGGAGGATTTGCCTGAACCGCTCACACCGGTGACAACGGTCAAAACATGCAACGGGAATTTTACGTCGATGTTTTTCAAGTTGTTCTGGCTGGCTGCCAGCACCTCGATGTAACTGTTCCATTTGCGTCGTGTTGCCGGCACTGGGATTTTTTCGGCGCCGGTGAGGTATTTCAGGGTATAGCTGCGGTCGTTCAGCGCATCGTTGGAGGATTCCAATAAATCCTTGATGGCACCTTGAAAGACTACTTCCCCACCCAATCTGCCGGCGTCGGGGCCGATGTCGATGATGTAATCGGAAGCGCGCATGATTTCTTCATCGTGTTCCACCACGACTACGGTATTGCCGAGTGCCTGGAGCTGGCGCAACACCTTTACTAATAAATGCGTGTCGCGGGAATGCAGCCCGATGCTGGGTTCGTCCAAGATATAGAGGGATCCGACCAAGCTGCTGCCCAGCGAAGTGGCCAGGTTGATGCGCTGGCTTTCACCACCGGAAAGGGAGGCGGACAAGCGGTTCAAGGTCAGATAACCCAAACCTACGTCGAGCAGGAATTGGATGCGGCTGGTTATTTCCAGCAGCAAGCGCTTGGAAACCAGCGTATCTGTTTCATTGAGTTCCAGCGTTTCAAAAAAAGTTTTCAGCTTTAGAATGGGCAGATCGACCAGTTCAGAAATGGCCTTGCAACCGACTTTGACGTAGGAAGCTGGTTTTTTAAGACGAGTTCCGTTGCATTCGGGGCAAAGGGTTTTGCCGCGGTAACGAGCCTGCATGACACGGTACTGGATCTTATACTGGTTCTCTTCCAACATTTTGAAAAAATCGTTCAGGCCGTGGAAATGTTTGTTTCCTGTCCAGACCAGTTTGCGTTCTTCGGGCGTGAGTTGGTACCAGGGGCGGAACACTGGGAAATCGAACTTGATGGCATTGTGCACCAGTTTGTCCTTCCACTCACTCATTTTCTCGCCGCGCCAACAAAAGATAGCCTCATCGTAGATGGAAAGCGATTTGTTGGGCACCACCAAGTCTTCGTCGATGCCGATCACTTTGCCATAACCTTCGCAAACGGGGCATGCGCCCATGGGGGAATTGAAGTTGAACAGGTCGTCGGTGGGCTCATCAAAAAGCATGCCATCGGCCTCGAATTGCTTGGAAAACGGTTTTAATTCAGAGTCGCCCTGTTCATCGAACATGCGGATGAAACACACGTTTTGCCCTTCGTAAAAGGCTGTCTCGATGGAATCCGTCACGCGGCTGCGTCCAGCCTTGTCATTGGGGATGTTCATGCGGTCGATGAGCAGGAACAAGTTTTCTGAAGGGCAATTTTTGAGGATTTCCGACTCGGTGGGTGCCATTGGATCATTCAACGTTCCGGCAGGAACCAGATCTTCGATACGATGCAGTTCGCCATTGACTTCCACTCTGGTGAAACCCTGTTTCAGCAGCATTTCCAGTTGAAAAGCCAGGCTGCGGCCTTCGGGCACGATGACCGGACAAAGTACGTAAAAGCGGTAATCCTCGGGGAAACCAAACAAGTAATGCAACACGTCTTCTACCTGATGCTTCTGCACGAGTTCGCCCGAAATGGGAGAATAGGTTTTCCCGATGCGCGCATACAGCATGCGCAAGTAATCGTAAATCTCGGTGGAAGTGCCCACGGTGGAACGCGGATTCCTGGTGTTTACCTTCTGTTCGATGGCAATGGCGGGTGGAATGCCCTTGATGAAATCCACTTCCGGCTTGTCGATGCGCCCCAAGAACTGGCGGGCGTACGAAGAAAGACTTTCCACATAGCGGCGCTGACCTTCAGCGTATAGCGTGTCAAAAGCGAGGGAAGATTTTCCGGAACCGGATAGGCCGGTAATGACTACCAGCTGGTTTCGGGGGATTCGGACATCCACGTTTTTCAGGTTGTTCACCCGAGCCCCCTTTATTTCGATGTATTTATCTACTGCCATCCGTTGTGTTATGAACCGACAAAAATACGGATTTATGACCGAAAAAGCTATCTTTGTAAACGTTTAAAACAGCGCGTGCAGAAGCAAAATCCGATTTGATTGTACTAAGTTGCACAAAATGACTGTTTCATTGAAACGAACCATTAATTCTTCGTACTACATGCAAATTCTTCGAATTCGACTCCTCTTTTTTATACTATTCCTTTCCACCGTTCTTTCCGCACAAGTTCCACCCAAACGCGAATTCAGGGCTGCCTGGGTGCACACTGTCAGTCAGACCAAATACGCGAAGATGTCCAAACCGGTGATGCAGGCCTATTTTGTGAGCCTGCTGGACAGCCTGCAGCACACCGGCATCAACGCCATCCTTTTTCAGGTTCGCCCGGAAGCAGATGCATGGTACAAGTCGCAATTGGAGCCCTGGAGCCGCTTCATTACCGGAACACAAGGCTTGGATCCGGGTTGGGACCCACTGGAATTCCTCGTCGTCGAATGCCATAAGCGGAACATGGAGCTGCATGCCTGGCTGAACCCTTACCGAGCCAGAACATCCTTGAAAAATCCTTTTGCAACCAGCCATGTTTTTTTCAAACATCCCGATTGGTTCATTCAATACGGCGACCTGACCTGGTTCGACCCGGGCAATCCCGAATGCCGTTCCTTCATCAAGGATGTAGTTCGTGATCTGGTGCAGCATTACGACATCGACGCCGTGCACATGGACGATTATTTCTACCCCTATCCGGTGGCAGGCAAGGAATTCGGTGATGCCAACAGCTTTCGCATCTATGGTTTCGCCATGGGTTTCACTCCAGACCGCAAAGCTGACTGGCGTCGCGAAAATGTGAATATATTGATCCGCGACCTGCATGCCTTGGTGCATGAAATCAAACCTTGGGTACGCTTCGGCGTCAGCCCATTCGGCATCTGGCAAAACATTAAAAATAACCCCGAAGGCAGCGATACCAACGGTTTCACCAATTACGACGGCCTTTACGCCGACGTGTTGACCTGGCTTAAAAATGGCTGGGTGGACTACAACATCCCGCAACTTTATTGGGAAATCGGGCACAAAGTTGCCGACTACACGACGTTGCTTCGTTGGTGGGCAGACCACACGTACGGTGTACCCTTGTATATTGGTCAAGATGTGGTACGAACGATGAAAGTGGACACTTCCGGCAAGCCGCAATTGCAGCGAAAAATGCTTTTGGCAGCCTCTGATCCACGCGTTACCGGCCACTGTTTCTGGCCTGCCTACGAACTCGAAAACAATGCCGGCCATATCTGTGACAGCCTTCGGGAAAACTACTTCAAGTACCCTGCCCTACTGCCTGCCGACAACACGTTCGACCAGCAACCGCCGAAACCGGTGGAGGAACTCTTGTGGCAAAAAAGCGAGACAGGCAGCGCCATCCTTTCTTGGAAAGCACCTGTTGAAACCAATGAAATGGACAAAGCTGCCTATTTTGTAATTTATCGGTTTAAAAAAGGTGCCGACCAGGAGCTTAACGACCCTAGGAACATCCTGAAAATCACACGCGAAACTTCGTTTGAAATTCCCGCTTGGATGAAAAGCAAACCGGTATTCGTAGTGACGGCAGTGGACCGGTGCCACAACGAGAGTGCGCCGCTAAGCATCGAAATACAGAAATTCTAAGAAATTCGACCACGAAGGTCATTGCGTTCGACCATTCGTTTTACCCATCAAACATGCACCTTTTCGACCTCCAGGGTCGGGAAGTGCTTTCCCGTCGGAAAGGTTATTCAACATCCAACAACTCTCTTGCTATTCGGTGAAATCCTTGGACAATCTTTTCACGCTGGGCGGGACGTGGATTTCGTACCCCTTGGGCATAATGTCCAAGTTGTTTTTCGTTGATACCAGTCAACTTGCTAAGACCAGTCCGAGTAATGATCCCTTCATAGTGGTGAAGTAGTGCCCGTGAATCCAATTCGAAAACCAGTTCGTATTCATTATTGAAGGATGTCGGAATAACGTCCCCGTCTTCGCGCATGGCCTCAAGGTGCAGCAAAATAGCCGAACGGATACCATCCTTTACTCCGGATAACGAATAATCTACAGCAACACACCCAGGTAACAAGTCAATAGCGGCACCATAATTTTTATTCCAAACGATCTGAACTTTTACTTTTTCCATCATGTTTTGTTGTTTAAGCAAGATAGCTCAACCTCCGTTGTTTTATAGGGTTCGAAATTACGAATTTGAAAGCTAATCATTAGCCTACATCAAACTAAAGCGAAACGGACTGTAATTCAGACCCGAAGCGATGAAGTGCTTGCTCGATGCGTTCGACCTGCTTTTTGCGAGGTTTCGACTTACGGTGAAGGTAGTTCCACAGCTGTTTTTGATGGATTCCAGTCAATCGTTCCAAACCGGAAAGAGTTAATATTCCGGAATAGTATTCCAGAAAGTTGGCCGTATCAAATTTGTATACAATCTCGAAATCATCATCAAGAAAGGTCGGATAATCAAAATGATCTTCCACTGCCGTCTGTTTGTAAAAATGCATCTGTCCAATCATGTCCTCTTTAGCAGCCTCAAGGGTATCGCCACCACCTGAAAAAATTTCATCGTTGCAATGAACGTTGAAAAAACCATCTTTGGAACGTGTAACTATTGCTTCAATCTTTTTCATATTCTGATTATTCGTAGGATTGAGTTTTATTTCAATCCCATCTCCTTTTTGATTTTCAATTCCACAGGTTTTGATATCTCTTTACTTCCATGGTCAGGTACCGGATATGACCTTCCATCTTTTTCATAGATGACATGGCTGCCCTTCTGCCTTCTCACTAACCAACCATTCCGAAGTACCAACCTATTCAGTTCATTATACTTCATTATGAACCGCTGTTTGATGAAACAAAAATAGAAATATTTCTACTATTCACAAAGAATAATAGAAATATTTCTACTAGTTTAAAGCAAAAAGTATTTTTAAACGAGTACGGAGTAGGTTCGGCATTTATAGAGTTTGGTATATTCATGGGCTATTAATAAAAATAATAAACCCAAATATAACCATTTGTTTAATATTAATTTGTTTTTGTTTTAATCTTTTCTACTTTTTCGAAACTGTTTCCTAAAGAAATAATCGATTCCCAGCAGGAAAAGCATCAAGACAGCAATGTAGATGCTGAACGCAATAATGGGCCGCGCCTGGTTGGTCAGAACGGATGCCGATTCGATGGAAGGCATTCGAATACTGGCAAACAAATCCAAAAAGTTGAATCCGAAATACGTATTCAGCACAAAAAATACACCCGCAATCAACGCCAGCGAGACAAAGGAGACAAGTCCCAAGGCACGGTAATAAGACAGTTTGCCCTTCCGTTCCACTTCTAGCATGATTTGCCGCATCACCCTATCTTCGAAACCGTAGGGCAGCTCAGACGTATTCCGCGACAAGGCTTTTTTCAATGCATTATCTGTTTTCATCGTTGCTCGTTGTTAAGTAAAAGTACAATCTTTTTTCGCGTACGGTGCAGTTTCACCTTGGCATTTTCGGCGCTGAGGTTCAGTATCAGAGCGACTTCAGCCATGGATTTGCTTTCCGTGTAATATAAGGTGATAAGCGCCTTTTCTTCCGGCTGAAGGCGTTCCACAGCTCTTTCCAAGCGTTGAAGCTGTGCCTCATCGTTTTCTTTCTCCAGAACTTCATCCACCGTTTCATCCGGTAGGTTGGCGAATTGGTTTTCGTCGAATTCTGGGTAAATCAGACGCTTTTTCCGGGTTTCTGAAATCGCGGTGTTCCAAGCAATTCGGTATAGCCAAGTGGAAAGGCTGCTTCCTCCCTTAAATGAATCTAATTTGCGGAAGGCTTTGATGAACACATCCTGCGTCAGTTCCTCAGCGTCCTCCCGATTGGAGACAATCTGCCGGACCAACGCATGGATGGGGCGCTGATACCGCTTAAGTAACACCGAAAAAGATTGGGTGTTGCCGTCGAGGATGGATTGGATCAGGTCCTGTTCAGTGAGGTTTTCCATGGTACTTTAGACGCGCGCACAAGAGAACGGTTACAGCAGCAAAAATAATTCCCTACGAATGTAACCATTTTACAAGACCTGCGTCCAACTCCACAAAGGACAAAAATCATTAACCCCTAAAAATTATACAGTATGTTGGATTTTATCACGTTCCCGTTGATTACGGGCATTGTTACATTGGGCATTTACAAATTGTTCGAACTATTCGCCCGTCGCAAAGAACGGATGGCACTCATCGAAAAACTTGGAGAAAAAATTGATACCTCCATGTTCGAAAACAAGTTCTCGTTTCCGAAATTCAAAACAGGTGGTTCCATGTTCGGAACACTGAAAGTGGCTTGTCTGTTGCTGGGTGTTGGTCTGGGTTTGTTGGTTGGCTTCTTCATCTGCCAATATTATTTGGTCAATGTTGGAAAATCCGACTTTTACAACAACATCTGGGAAATCGGCAATGTGGTTTACGGTGCCTGCACTCTGTTGTTTGGAGGACTAGGATTGGTCATTGCGTTCATGATTGAGCTGAAGCACGCGCCGAAGGAATAGATTGTACGCCGAATAAAAAGGAACGTTTTAAGTAGCGAGTGCAGAGGCGAAGCTTGCTTCGACTATGTCGAGTCACGAAAAACGACTGTTTAGAATAAACGAAGGATTATCTGACTCGAATGGGGTCGGATAATCCTTTTTTGTTTACACTGAAAAAATAAAAGTCGTTTCTGAATGAAAAACCATCATTCAGTTATACCTTTCAGCTTCAAAAAAATAAATTCGACGTACGATGCAATCCAAAAAGACGATTTTCTTGACAGGTGCAACCGGTACAATGGGTATGCAAGGCTTGAAACAACTGCTCGATCGAAGGGACAGATTCAATCTGATTGTTTTGGTGTTGCCAACCAAAAAGGATCGAACGGAGATTGCACCCTACACGAATACGCCTGGGTTGAAAATCGTATGGGGCGACCTGGTAAACTACGAGGATGTCCTTCCATGTGTTAGTGGTGCAGACTATGTTCTCCACGTTGGTGGAATGGTTTCCCCCAAGGCTGATTATTATCCGGAAAGGACGATGAAAGTCAATGTCGAGGCCATTCAAAACATTTTGAAAGCCATCAAGGCGCAACCCAACCCAGACCAAATCAAATTGGTCTACATCGGTTCCGTCGCACAAACCGGCGACCGGAACGCACCCCTGCACTGGGGTAGAATCGGAGATCCGATCAAAATCAGCGCATTCGACCATTACGCGCTTTCAAAAACACTGGCTGAACGCGAAGTCATTGAGTCCGGCTTGAAATATTGGGTTTCGCTCCGGCAAACGGGCATTTTATATGGAAAAATCGTCGGCAGTCTGGACCCGATCCTGTTTCATGAGCCACTGAACGGTGTGCTTGAGTGGGTCACCGATATCGATTCAGGCAGGCTTCTGGCCAATGTTTGTGAACAGGATGTTCCAGAAGATTTTTGGTGTCGCATCTACAATGTCGGTGGAGGACCTGCCTTCAGAACCGTCAACGCGGAGTTCCTTCGAATGAGCTTTCAGGCACTGGGAATCAAGGATTTTACGAAAGTGGTCGAGAAAAATTGGTTTGCTACTCAAAATTTCCATGGTCAATGGTACGAGGACTCGGATGTGCTTGAAAACTACCTGCACTTTAGGAGCGGTTCGTTAAATGATTTTATTGAAGCGCTTAAAAAAAACATTCCATTAAAACTCAAACTGGCCAGGTTTGTACCTGCTTTCGTCATGAAACACTTTGTTTTCAAACCTGTTGCTAACAAGCCATTAGGCACTTTACACTGGATTATCAACAATAATAGTGCTCGGATCAAGGCCTTTTTCGGTTCAAAAGAAAACTGGAAGTCCATTCCACGCTGGGAACATCAGAAATTCGAAGAGCCCTCTCAAAAACCCATTCGTCTGGATCATGGATACGATGAAAGCAAACCGTTGTCGGAACTTGAGCTGAACGATATGAAGCAAGCCGCAGCTTTCAGAGGTGGAAAATGTTTATCTTTTAACATTATCAAAGGCGACTTGAAAAGCAAACTGAAGTGGAAATGCGCTTTTGGCCATACTTTTGAAGCGAGCCCTAGATTGGTACTGATGGGTGGTCACTGGTGCCCAGACTGTATGCCGACACCCTGGAATTACGAGGAGGAAGCAAAGCGGAATCCATTTTTTGCACAGGTATGGAAACCATAAATAGCCTAAAATCAAACGTTGGTTTTTGATTTCGTACCAAGGGGTGAACACATAATTCAAAGAGAAAAAAGTAGGCAATAAACATGATGCATTAAACGTTTAAACAAAGGAGCATTAGAATGGTATGAAAACATTTATCATTGGCGGAACCGGCCTTCTTGGTTCAGCAAGTGCATCGGAACTGATCCGTCGCGGTCATCAAGTTCGTTCGGTGGCGTTGCCTCCCTTACCCAAAAACGCCGTTTTACCCACCAAAATGGCCTTAACGTTTGGCAACTACCTGACAATGAGCGATGATGAATTATTGGCGCAGCTAAACGGTTGCGACAGCCTGGTCTTTGCCGCCGGCGTGGACGAACGCATTGAATTTCCGGCTCCCGTTTTTGAAAAGTACCTCCAATACAATGTGACACCTGTAGAACGCCTGTTGCGTCTCGGCAAGCAAGCCGGCATCAAACGCGCCGTCATCATGGGTTCCTACTTTTCCTATTTTGCCAAGCAATGGCCAGATTTGAAACTCACGGAACATCACCCTTACATCCGGGCACGCATACTGCAAGAAGAAACGGCACTGGCTTTCAACGGCAAAGAGATGGCTGTGATGATACTGGAATTGCCCTATATTTTCGGAACGCAACCCGGTCGTAAACCTGTTTGGACGTTTCTGGTTGAAATGATCAAAGGCATGAAAGGTGCCACATTCTATACCAAAGGTGGTACGACCATGGTGACCGTTCATCAGGTGGCCCAAGCGGTGGCCGGAGCACTTGAGAAAGGACATGGCGGCACCTGCTATCCGGTTGGTTGGTACAACATGACTTGGAAGGAAATGCTGACCCTTTTCCATAAATACATGGGCATGCCGAATCGAAGGATTCTGACCATCCCAGGCTTTTTATTTCGTCTCTATGGTCGAAAACTGAAAAAGGATTTTGAAGCGAAAGGCATCGAAACAGGCTTGGATATGGTGTATCTGGCTGATATTCAAACAGCCAGCACGTTCATTGATAAATCGCTAATCAGGGACGAGCTGGGTGTCACCGAAGACGACATCGATGCTGCCATCGGTGACTCCATAAAGCTTTGTCTGGAGAGTTTGGCCGGCAAGGAGCAGTTACTGGGAATGAAAGCTGAGTGAAGAATTATCTAATGAGCTGGGTTGTAAGGAATAGTAAAATAAAAGACAGAGCCTTTACCTACTTCGGATTCCACCCAAATTTTTCCTCCCAGCAGTTCTACAAATCCTTTGGAAATGGAAAGTCCCAATCCGGTTCCACTCAAGCTGAAAAAATGACCATTATTGGCTTTTCTGAAATGATCAAAAATCTTATCCTGCATTTCGGGAAATATTCCAACGCCAGTGTCTTTCACAAAGAATTCTATTTCCTTGTCTTTTAAGCGATAACCAAAATTTACCGTTCCGTTTTCAGTATATTTCAAGGCATTTGATATTAAATTATTCAGTATATGTGACAGTTTAATACCGTCTGTATAGATAAAGGTTTGTTTGTTGTTCAGTGTTTTTTCAACGGTCAAGGTGCAATTTCGTTCCTGGAAACGATCATTGAACAAGTTGAACATTTCGTTCATGGTATCATTTAAACTGGTCGGTTGAACATCCAATTTTTCCTGATGCGTTTCGATGGAGGAAATGGTAATAATGTCGTTAATAATGGAAAGTAGTTGATCTATATTGCTTTGCACAATACATGTATAGTTGTATATTTCCTCATGTGAGAGATCCGGAGTGTTCAGGATCTTGGAAAAACCACAGATGGCGTTCATCGGTGTCCGGATTTCGTGCGATATATTCTGAAGAAATGCGGTTTTTAACCGATCACTTAATTCGGCGTTTTCTTTAGCCTTGATTAATTCATCTTCCATGCTTTTGCGTTTGGTGACGTCACGCAGAATACCTTCATGATAAGTTGTATTTCCTTGTTCATCTTTTTCATAACGGCCGTTGTCTTCCACCCAGATCTCAGAACCATCTTTTCGACGCATTCGATAAACTTCGGGTGTATCCTGTGGAAAGTCAATAATCAAACTGTCACGTTCTTCGGGTGCAAAATAAAGATCATTCTTGATATCAACATCCAACATCTCTTGTTTACTTGAATAACCGAACATTTTTACCATAGCCGGATTGATGTCCACAAATTTTCCATCATGGGTACTTTGGTACACGCCGTCAATGACACGATCGAACAAAGAATGATAATGAACTTCACTTTTTTCCAAGGCATCAACAGCCAGTTTGTGCTCCTTACGAAGGCGTAATGAAGTAATACCGAATGCCAAATCGCCTGATAACTCTTCAAGAAGCTTTACCTCGCCCGTGGAAATGTCAGCGATTTCTGCAGAATAAATCACTAAAACACCGAATACGTTTCCGTTACCATCCTTCAACGGCAGTGCTATTCCAGATTTATATCCAAGTTTTTGCACACTCTTACGCCACAGGGACATCTCATGTTCAGCTTCGAAGTCCTTAACGGTTATGATTTGACCGCTTCTGATCGACTTACTACCTGGCCCACAACCGTGTTCCGACTTGTCAGACCAACTAAGTTTTGAATTTGCAATATAAACACTGTCTAATCCGGCCCATGCGACCGGACGAATGGTTTTGACTTCATCGTGTTCGGTATATCCAACCCAAACCAAACAGTAACCTGCCTTGTCGCAGATAATCTCACATACTTCATTAAGCAAGGTCTGTTCATCATCTGCACGAATCAGCACCTGATTGCAGCTGCTGATTGCCATCAATTCACGATTCAGCTTACTCAATGCATCATCAACAATTCTGCGTTCCTCCATTTCCTTTTGAAGACTCAAATTTGCTTGCTGTAGTTGTTCCGTACGTTCTTCAATCCGAAACTCCAGAGACTTATTGGCATTTTCAAGATGGTACTTATGAAGTCGGTTTTCCAACGTCAGTGCCAGAATATTTCCCAGATTATGAATAAAGGGCTTTTACAATTCAAACAATCCGGATTGATCGATTTCTATAACAAAATTCCCGAAACGATATTCTGAAGTTTCGAGTGAAATGGTATAAATGGATGGTTTATGGGCATACTGGCACCCAATATCTTTGGAAATGGTGGAGAATTCGTCATCGATTCCTTTCCGATTCGGACAATTGGAACAAGGTTCATCCTGAAAGCCACCTTCCTTCGAAAAGAAATCGCCCAAACATACTCGACAGGAACGTACACCGGGAATTGATAACAACAAAGGTGCGTAAAACGAGGCTATGTTCTTTTTGTTTGGTAAAACAAACAAAAGATTTTGTGCCGCCATCAACTGACCTAAAATGATGCCATTGGCACCACTCAACGGTAATTGCTCATTCTCGGACTTCTTCTCATCATCAATCATAAAAACAAATTATTTTGACTTGGGTAAAGGCTGTTAATCGTTTGGTTTGATAAAGTAAGGATTTTGGACCACCTGCCCGTGTGCAAAAATATAGGGATGGACCTGCAATACTTTAAGCAGTGTCGCCCCGTCAAATAGTCTGGCATCGTACTGACACATACCTGAATGAGGAAACTCATCTTTTACTGCATTCAGCAAGGATTCGTATTCCAAGATACGATCGGAGCCCGGTATTCCCTTAAGTGCCCAAGACATTTCTCCACTGGCTCTTGATCCGCTAAAACCAGCCTCTTTGGCAATTTTATAGCGTTTCCCGGATCTTTCAATCATCTTTGCGGGTTCAAAACTGCCGTTCGGACAATATGATTCATCCGCTTTGGCCACCCTAAATCTCGGAAAATCTTCGGATTCTGGTAATTCAACACCTTGATCTGTCAGCCATTTCAGAACCGTTTCGGGATTCGTTTTATCTGTGAAATAGCTAACCAGTTCACCTTTCCTGAGGCCTTAGGCCAAATACTCAGAAACAATTTTCTTACGCTGCTCTTCACTGTCATAAATCAAACAGATATGACAAGAGTCAGGAAAGTTTGCCAATGAATATCCATTGGAAGGATTGTTGGTCGAGTTTTCCATATGTTTAGAATCAGTAAAGGGATTGTTTCCTGAACACTAAAATTGGATAATATGACATGTCAGGCCTGCACAAATATACTATACTTGCGCAAAAAACGTACACATTTTTGACATAAAAAAGCCCGACTGTTCAGAATGAATGGTGATATTTTTCAATTAGTTTATTTCAATGGCAACAGAGCCTTTTACGTCGGCAGAAGACGCAGCAGTTGAAAGAATGTACTTGCCAGATTCCAGCTTCCAACCCTTCGATACCTCATCGTAGAAAGCCAGATCTTTGGCGGCAACTGTCAATTCTACTGTTTTGGTTTCACCAGCTTTCAAAAAGACTTTTTGGAACGCTTTCAGCTCTTTGACTGGCCGCATAACAGAGGGTTTAATTTGAGAAGCATACAGCTGCACGGCTTCTGCACCGTCTTTCAAGCCTGAATTTTTGACAGTTAGCATCACCTTGATTTGTGCATCCTTACCATAAGTCTTTTGATCGGAAGTCGGTTTTCCGTAAGCAAACGTCGTATAGGACAATCCAAATCCGAAAGCGAACTGGGGAACAATCTTTTTGGTATCGAACCAGCGGTACCCCACCAGAATGTCGTCCAGGTATTTTTGATTGACGCCGTCACCCGGGTAGGAAAGGGTTCCAAAAGCAGCTGCACTGTTGTCGGCCAACTGTTTGGGAAAGGAAAATGGCAATTTTCCCGAAGGATTCACGGCACCGGAAATAACGTCGGCCAGGGCATTTCCTGCTTCCGATCCGAGATACCAGCCTTGCACCAGTGCAGGAACCTGATTCAGCCAAGGCATTGCAACAGCGTTTCCGCTCAAAAGCACCACGACGACTTTCTTGTTGACGGCCAACAAGGCATTCAAGAGTTTGTCCTGTCCAAACGGCAAGTCAAAGGAGCGACGGTCTTCGCCTTCACAATCCTGAAAATGGTTTTTGTTCAGTCCGCCGACATAAACGACGATTTCGGCATTCTTAGCCAACTCAACTGCAGCGTTCAGCAAAGAATCGGCATTGAGTTTCGAAGGAATTTCCCTGTCGTACGAAGAAGGACCAGAGGAATAACCCATGCTATACGAAATGACGTTTTCGCCATAAATGGCAGTCAATCCTTTCAATGGCGATACTTCGTACGAAGCCTTCAGCTCGGAGGAGCCACCGCCAATGGTCAGTTTCTTGGTCGCGTTTTCACCGATTACGGCAATTTTCTTGACGGAACCCGGCACGATCGGAAGCAGGTTTCCGACGTTTTTCAGCAAAACAATGCCTTCACTTGCCACTTTGCGGGCAGCCGCACTATGGGAATCACAACCGAAACGACCCAGGGGACGATTGGGAGCCATATTGGTGCGCATGTTCAAACGAAGGATGCGGCGAACCTTGTCATCGAGTACGGATATGGGATACTTCCCGTTTTTCAATCCTTCCAAGTACGGTTTGGCTAAGTAATAGTCCTCGTAACCGAATTTGGCGCCTGAAGTCAGCCCGTTGGTATAGCTGCCCATTTCGATGTCCAGACCATTCATGGCAGCCTGTTTGGTATCGTGCACGCCACCCCAGTCGGAAACGACCAAGCCGTCAAATCCCCAGTCTTTTTTCAGTATTTGATTCAGCAACAGATCATTATGACAGCAATGTTGACCACGAAATTGGTTGTAGGAACCCATGAGGGCCCAAACGCTACCTTCCTGTACCGCCGCTTTAAAAGCCGGAAGATAGATTTCATGCAAGGCACGGTCACTGACTTCCACGTTGATGTTGCCACGGTGATCTTCCTGATTGTTCAACGCATAATGCTTGACGCAAGCAGCTACGCCACTTTGCTGAACGCCTTTGATGTAAGGCACGACCATTTTGGAAGCTAAAAACGGATCTTCACCCATGTATTCAAAATTGCGACCGTTCATCGGTGTACGGTAAATGTTCACGCCTGGCCCAAGCAGCATTTCTTTTTTGCGGTAACGTGCTTCTTCACCGATGGCGACACCGAACGCTCCTGCCATTTCTGGATTGAAGGTAGCGGCCAGACAGGTCAAAGCGGGAAAAGCGGTGCATTTGTCGCTGGTCCAGCCGGCAGAACTCCACGTATCCCAGCCAATCTCTTCACGAACACCGTGCGGACCGTCGCTCATCCAAATTTCAGGAATGCCCAATCTGGGAACACCTGCAGAACTGAATTTTGACTGTGCGTGACACATAGCCACTTTTTCCTCGAGCGTCATTTGAGACAACGCATTTTCGACCCGTTCTTCAATGGGTTTGGTTCCATCTGCATAGACAGGAAGCTGAGCAAAAAGAGGACTGCTTATCAACATAAAGAACAGGAAATTGAACGTTTTTTTCATACGATGGTTGGTGGTGTTATTTCTTAAGTGTTATTTCTTTTATTTCTGAGTCTGTGGGCAGGAACAACAAGCCTTTGGCTACTTTCTTGTCCACCAAATACGTTTTCCACTTCAAGGTCTTCCAATCGATGCGGTCGGTGGATTGAGCCACGTCCACCTGTGGAATGGCTGCTCCGTCACGTACCAAAATGACAGCAGGTATGGGGCCGGCTTCAATCTTGTTCCAACCTTGTGGATAAACCCGACCGCTTTGATAATCAATCCATTTGCCACCTGGCAGATAGACATTTCGAATTTTATCATCCGTCATCAAAGGCGCCACATAAATGTCCGAACCGAACAGATACGCATCTTCCACCAGCCAGGCACCCGGATCGTCCGGGAATTCCACGAACAAGGCACGAACCATTGGCAAACCGGTTTCAGTACATTTTTTGGCTTGCGCATAGACGTACGGCATCAGTTTGTATTTCATTTCCGCCGCATCGCGGAAGGCTTTGACGAAACCTTCGTTGTACAGCCAGGGTTCTTTGGGAGGTGCACCGTGGGCACGGCTGTGGGAGGTCAGGAAGCCGAACGGCAACCAGCGACGATACAAACTTTCCGGACTTTTTTGGACGAACCCGCCAATGTCGTGACTCCAGAACGAAAAACCACTCAAACCGAACGACAATCCGCCACGCAGGGTCGATTCCATGCCAATGTCCGTGTTGGCCGCATCACCACCCCAATGCAGTGGATAGCGCTGGGAACCTGCCCAAGCGCTGCGGGCCCAGATGATGTTGTCGCCCTTGGTGGCTTTGGTAACCTCTGCCACCGCTTTATTGTATCTTAAAGGATATAAGTTATGTTCGTAAAAACCATTTCTGCCGTTAGCATAAACGCCTTCCAAGGGTGCTGCTTCGCCGAAATCCACCTTGATGGCTCCCACGCCTTGCTTCAGCAGTCCGGCCAGTTTTTCCTGGTACCATTTCACCGTTTCAGGATTGGTGAAATCGAGCACAGCGTCTTCGTACGGCATTTCACCCTTGCCGTTCTTCACGTTAAGGTTCTTGTCGATGATTTCCTGGAAATACCTGTTCTTAGGCGTGAAATAGGTTAGTTGCCAAAGCGAAATGTGGAAGCCGTCCTTTAACAAATCCTTGATCATCTTGGAGGCATCGCTGAAACGCGAAGGCGCAAATTCGTAATCACATTGCCAATCGTGTTCAAACCAGCCGGTGTCGAAATGGATGACATCAGCAGGTATCTTGTTTTCACGCAACTTGGCAGCCACGTCGTAGCCTTCTTTTTGCGCAAAATACGTGATACGGCTCATCCAAGTGCCGAAACTCCAAAGCGGCGGCATGGCAGCTTTGCCGGTGATATTGGTGTATTCGTTAAGAATATCTTTGGGTTGGCCGAGGAAGACAAACAAATCCAGCGCCTCGTCACCCATAAACAACTTGGTCGCGCCCACATACGACTGTCCAAAATCACAGGTCACGGGAGCAGACGTGTGCATGAACATACCATAACCTTTGTTGCTCATGAAGAACGGTATCGGCTTGTACATTTGGTCAGTTTCAGGACCTTGTGGATCGGTCACCCAAAGGTTCACTTTCTGCCCGCGTTTGTCCAACCGAGTAAACGATTCGCCGCAACCGAAAATCTTTTCATCGGGCGAAAGTGAAAAAACAGGGTTGATGGAACGGCTGTTATCCACGCCCCTTTTGATGAAGTTGAACGGCAGCACTTTGACCTGGGAGGAATCGTTGTCGGCCCAGCGCCAGGTATCGGTCAACACACGACCGGCAGCATTGCGCAGCGTGATGCGGAACGGATTCATTTCAAGATCCACGCTACCAAATGCACTCCTATAACGAAGACCACCGGGTATTGCTGAACATTTCCAGGAATTATCCTTTGCAGGTTCACCGACCAGCATCGGGGAATTGAACGGTTTGGGTTCCACCGGTGTAGTCAGCATTCGGATACGCACGGTGCGTTCCGATACGAAGTCTATTGAAAAACGCAGTTCGGGGTTCTGTTCGTAAGCTGCCCCAGGAAAGTCCAGCATCTTGAGATCCTGAGGCAGAATCGTATTGACATCGAAGGCCTGACGCGTATAAAGCGAAACCCGTTTCCAGGAAATGGTACCTTTGACAGTCGATGGATTGAACGTGGCTACCCTGTCGGCAAAAAAGAAGGTATTCCGGAAATTGGCGAAATCGGCACTCATATCCACAGCGTCACCAAGAATCCTGGAGTTCTGTGCAGGTACCAAAAGACAAGTAATTACCAAGCCTAACAGGCTGAAGTACATTTTTTTCATACGAACATCATTTTTTCTTTAAGGACGTATGGAACTCGCATGTCCACTGCTACTAAACTTTTAGGTTAAGTGCAACATGCTCGTTTCATGGCATACAATTTAACGTTGCAAATATAGTCGAACCAAAGCATATTGTTGGGTTCAAATGTTCACAATAGAGGTCGGTTATCGATATTCTGCTACTCGGCGAACTTCTTTTTGTATTCATTGGGACTCTGCCCGAATTCATCCTTAAAATATTTCCTGAAATACTTCGGATCGTTGAACCCAACCTGGAAAGCCACTTCATTCACGAACAACTGGCTCTTTTCCAGCAAGTCCGCAGCCCGTTTCAAACGAATGAACCTGATGAATTCCGAAGGGGTCTTATCGGTTAGCGCCAGTATCTTTTTGTAGAAATACACCCGACTCATCCCCATGTCCCGGCAAAGATCCTCTACTAGAAACTCAGGATTCGAGATGTTCGCTTCTACCAGCGCCACCGCTTTGCGGACGAATTTCTCGTCGAGGGAAATAATTTCCACCTCACCCGGTGTGATTTCCACTTTCTTACGGAACTGTTCCCGCGTCTTCCGCTGCCGCTCAATGATGTTGTTTACCTTGAGAGAAAGCATTTCCATATTGAACGGTTTGGCAATGTAATCTTCGGCACCCGCTTCCAGCCCGCGGTATTTGTTTTCATCCCCGGCCTTAGCTGTGAGCAAGATAATTGGTATGTGCGAAATCCGCATGTCGTGCTTCACCAGACGGCAGAGCTCGAGCCCGTCCATCTTGGGCATCATCACGTCGCAGATGATGATGTCGGGCACCTTATCCAGAATCATTTTGAATGCCGCCTCCCCATCCGGCGCCTCCAACATTCGGAACGAGTCATTGAACAAAGCCGTGATGAAATGGCGGAAATCTTCGTTGTCGTCAACCACGAGCATCAAGGGCAGCTTGCTCTTTCCTTCCTGCTGGGATTGCACTTCTTGAACTTTCGACGTTTCCTCGGACACCACGATGTTTTGCGTAATGATTTCCTCATGCACATGCTGATTCACTGGCAACAACACCGTAAAGGCCGAACCCTTGCCAAGAATACTTTTCACACTGATATCCCCCTGATGCAGCTTGACATACTCGCTGACAATATGCAGGCCCACACCCGTGCCGGTCTGATTTACATTGTCGGGATGTTCCACCCGGTAGAACCGTTCAAACACCTTCTGCAGGTCCGATTCCGGAATACCGATTCCTGAGTCTTTCACTGTTATCTTTAAGAATTTTTTGTCTTCACTGGGCGATTGGCTCAAGCCTAGCTGCACATCGATCTTCCCATTGTTTTTGGTAAACTTGAACGCATTGGATAGCAGGTTGTACACGATTTTGCGGAGTTTTTCCTGGTCGAATTCCATACTCATTTCCGTTAGTGCCGTCGAGAAAGAAAAATGAATGGATTTCTTATTGGCCAACTCTGTAAAAGAATAGCAAATGTCACGGACGAAAGCCACCACATCCCCCACCGAAATGTTCAGCGTATCTTTCTGAACGTCCAGTTTGCGAAAATCCAGCAATTGGTTCACCAGTTCCAGCAAGTTATAGGCATTCCGTTGAACAGTGCCCAGCAGCGATTTGTCAGTTTCCTTTCGTTCCTCCTGCAACATCTTTTCCACAGGACTGATAATCAGCGTTAGTGGCGTGCGGAACTCATGACTGATGTTGGTGAAGAATCGGAATTTCATCTCGTCGATTTCGTGGAGTTGCCTGGCGTCGCGAATGCGTTGCTCGTTGTCGAATGCCGTTTTCTGCTGGCGCATCTTAAAATCGAAATAGAACCATAACGCATACAAAATCAAGAGGATGTAAATAAGTATAGCCCACCAGGTCAACCAGAACGGAGGTTTCACCACAATTTTTAGACGCAAAGGCACCTGACTCCAGACATTGTCGTTGTTGCTGGCAAAAACCAACAGTTCATAACTCCCAGGGTTCAGATTGGTATAAGTAGCCGAGTGGATGCCACCGCGCGTATTGATCCATTCGTCATCGAAGCCCTTTAGTTTGTATCGGTAATTGTTTTTCTCCGGATGAATGTAACTCATTGCCGAAAAAAAGACGGTGAAATTGCGCTCGTCATAATGGAGTGTCAACTTCTTCAAGTGGGTGATAGAGGCCGAAAGCAATTTTCGGTTGCGGTATTTTTCACCTGCATTGACGTCTGTATTCCCGATGGCAAGGCCTGTGAAACGAGGCCTCGGAACAATCCTGTTGAATCGGATGGCCCTTGGATCAAACATGGAATAACCCTTGGTAGTCCCCACAAACAAAATGCCAGCACTGTTTTTGTATAGGGAATTCTGATTGATGATGGAGCTGGGCAGTCCGTCGTTTTCATCGAAAGAAACCACGGAAAAAACCAACTTCCCATTTTCCTTTTTCGGATAAACACAAGCCAAACCGTTCCTGGTACCGACCCAGATGTTGCCGTCATTGTCTTCGATGAGGGAAACCACCTGATCGCTGGGCAATCCGTTGTTTTTGGTCAGGCACTGCATCGTCTTGACAGTGGTGTCAAAGATGTTAAGGCCATTGTCCGTTGCAATCCAAAGTAATTTCCGACGATCCTGAATCGTGTTATAAACAATTTGATCCGAAAGTTTGTTCCGTTGAATAGTATCGCCGAAGGCTGAACGGATTGTATTTGTAAGAGTATTCAGGACATCCACTCCGTTTATAGTGCTAATATACAATGTTTTACGGTCTCTAGTCCATAACGACAGAATGATATTGTTGGAAAGTCCCGGCATGTTCCCAATGTCGTGCCGCTGGAACGTTTTCCGGGTTGGATCAAGTTTATCAACACCACCACCCAGCGTTCCGATCCAAAGATTGTTCCCCTGATCCACCCTCAACCCATAAATGCTTTTGTTGGATAGTGAATTTGGGTTGTTCGCATCGGGCTGATAATGAACAAATTTACCATTCTTCAATTGATTTAGACCGCCCATAAAGGTTCCGAACCACATGTCCCCGCTCTGATCCTGCGTCATTGAAATCACTATATCGGATGAAATGCTGGCCGGATTATCCTTCTGATGCCTGTATATGGTAAAGTTACCTGCACGTTGGTTCCATTTCAATAATCCGTTCCCGTTGGTCCCGATCCAAAGGTCACCACCTGCATCCTGAAACAACACGTTGCAATCCTTGGTTTCCAGGTCCGGATGGTGAAAAAAGAACAAAGGTGTCTTATTGAATTTGAACATCCCCGGATGGTAAAAGGATACACCGTTTTTATAGGTGCCCACCCAGACAATGCCAGTATCGTCGCAAAAAAGGCTTATGCAAGAATTCTGGCTGATGGAATTGGGGTTCATCGGATCGTTTCTTAAAACCGTGATGGATCCACTTTGTTTGTTCAGTATATTGACCCCTCCGTGATCCGTTGCAATCCAGATGTTGCCTTGCTTGTCTTCCGCCAGACTACGAACCAGGTCAGAAGTGATGATCTGATCGGCCTTGGAGTGAAAATCTTGACGATTGTTTCCAAAATATAACCAACTCATTTTTTTGAAATCATACTTCAAAACGCCTTTGTCTCCCAGACCAGGATAAATCCAGGGATTGCCTTCTGAATCTAGAAATAGGCTTTTTGACAGAATAGCACCTTGATTGTTTTCCTGCGCGAAACGGTTTCGGAAATCCACCGTGTTTCGTTCCTCATTGAAACGTTCCAACAAACCAGACTGATGAAGCACCCAGCAATAACCGTGATCACCTTTGATGGCTCTGATGTTACCCGGACTAATATCGTTCAAGTTCGCCGATTGCCTAAAATGCTTCAGTTGTTTTGTTTTGACCTCATACTTCCAAACGCCGTCGTTACTTTTGAAAAAATAAAAATTCTTTTCATCGTCGATTTCGACAAGACTTGGTACAAAAGTCACACCCAGTTCTGCAAGGTAAGGTCTCAAATCCCTGATAAACGATTCCGATCGGACATCGTAGACAACTGATAAAGGATTCCCGGTTAGCCAGATATTCCCATTAAAATCCTCCTGAATCCTGGGTACAGGATTATAAAGGAGGCTGTTCGGATTGTTTTTGGATGATAAAAAGACTTTGACCTGATAGCCATCGTATCTGTTCAGGCCAAAGTTGGTGCCAAACCACATGAAACCCCGACTGTCCTTGAAGATGGATTCGATTTGATTGTTGGAAAGACCATGTGTGTTGTCCAGACGGGAGAAATTGTAGATATCTGCCAGTAGCAGAAAAGGTATGAATAAGAAAAGCAGAAGGAGACAGCGTTTCATGAGACGAATTTCAGATAGTTGGACAATTCTTCTTCAAATATACTTTTTTTTGGATAGAGAAAGCATCGTCGAAGGGATCTGTTATCAAATCAACCCCCTATCGAGAACATTTGGCCCCCCTTGGTTTACATTTGCTCCTCTGCTGGATAACATCCTTCCCCTTCTTAATAATATAATGGATGTACTTTTACCATGTTTTAGAATCTGACCTTAACACACCATGAATCGAGCCCTATTTACAGTGCTGACCTTATTGCTGGCATTACTTTGCAGTTGCAACAACACCTTGTTCCACAAGACTGATGACGGCATTCGGATTTCGTTGACACAATCACTGAAAACTGAGACCAAAAGCTTGCGCCTTCAAGTCATAACAGACGACATCATTCGCGTTTCCGCTTCCCCCGATCGCTTGCTGAAAGATCCCGAAAGCCTAATCACAGCCTATAAAAACACCCAAAAAGAAGGTTGGGATGCCGTTCAGAAAGGTGACACCATCCTGTTGACCACTGCCAAACTTAAAGTGACTGTTTCGATGCGAACCGGAGAAATCTGTTTTGCCGATTTAAAAGGCACTATATTATTAAAAGAAAAAATCGGGGGTGGAAAAACGTTCAGTCCCATTTCTATAGACGGAACAACGGCATGGACCTTCCGACAGGAATTCGAATCACCTGCCGACGAAGCCTTTTACGGTCTTGGTCAACACCAGTCGGACGAATTCAATTATAAGGGTAAAAATGAATCGCTGTACCAGTACAATACCAAGGTTTCAGTTCCGTTTGTAGTTTCCAGCAAGAATTATGGTATTCTCTGGGACAATTATTCGCTGACGCGCTTTGGGGATCCCCGCCCCTACGCCAATTTGGACCAGTTCCACCTATTCGATAAGAACGGTCAGGAAGGTGGTCTGACGGCCACCTATATGATTGGTAAGGATCCAAAGAATGTGTTTGTGGAACGCAAGGAAAACACCGTTGACTACGAGAATATAGAAACCATCAAGAACTTCCCGAAAAACTTCCCGTTTTACAATTCCTCCATCAAGTGGGAAGGTGAGATCCAACCGAAGGAAAGCGGCTTGTTCCATTTCATCCTTTATTATGCTGGTTACACCAAAGTTTATATGGACGATAGTTTAGTGGTGGCCGAACGCTGGCGTACTGCCTGGAATCCAAATAGCTATAAGTTTGCGGTCCATCTGGAAAAGAATAGCAAACACAAACTTCGCATCGAATGGATGCCAGACGGTGGTGCATCCTACATTAGCCTGAAGGCCTTGAGCCCGGTTTCAACCGAGGAACAAAACCGACTTTCCTTATGGTCTGAAATGGGCAGACAATTGGATTATTATTTTGTACATGGCGCCAATGCAGATCAAGTGATTAGTGGCTACCGCACCTTGACTGGCAAAGCCCAGGTGATGCCCAAGTGGGCCATGGGTTACTGGCAAAGCCGGGAACGTTACAAAACACAGGAAGAATTGCTGAGCACGCTGCGTACGTTTCGGGAACAACATTTTCCCATCGACAACATTGTTCAGGACTGGTCCTATTGGAAACAAGACGCCTGGGGTTCACACGAACCGGACACCAGCCGTTTCCCTAATTTTGCAGGCATGGTGAAGGAAGTTCACGATTCCAGCGCCCGGATCATGATCTCGGTTTGGCCCAAATTTTATACTTCCACCGAACATTACAAAGAATTCGACGCCAAAGGCTGGATGTACAAGCAAGCGGTCAACGACAGTGTTCGCGACTGGATTGCCCAAGGCTATATCGGTTCGTTCTACGATGCATACAGCGAGGGTGCCCGCAAACTGTTTTGGAAACAGATGGACGAGCATCTGTTCACCAAAGGCTTTGATGCGTGGTGGATGGATGCCTCCGAGCCAGACATCAACTCCAATTCCAGCATGGCGTATCGCAAAAAACTGATGAATCCGACTGCATTGGGTTCGTCCACCGAATATTTCAACGCTTACGGCCTGATGAACGCCAAAGGTATTTACGAAGGACAACGGAGCACCAACAACGACCAACGCGTCTTTTTGCTCACACGCTCCGGTTTTGCAGGCTCCCAACGGTATGCCGCATGCATTTGGAGTGGAGACATCGGCACCCGCTGGGAGGATCTGAAGGCACAGATTTCTGCCGGCATGAATTTCTCGATTTCGGGAAATCCGTATTGGACCATGGATGACGGTGGTTTCTGCGTGGAAAAGCGGTATGAAAGGGCCAAGGAAGGTTCCGAAGACCGCAATGAATGGCGGGAACTCAATGTGCGCTGGCATCAGTTTGGAGCGTTCGCTCCGTTGTTCCGCAGCCATGGCCAGCTACCGCTGAGGGAACCGTGGAACATTGCTCCGAAGGGAACGCCAACTTACCAGAATCTACTTTATTATACCGAATTGCGTTACAAGCTGATGTCCTACATTTATACTTTGGCCGGCAAATGTTATTTCGACGATTATACCATCATGCGGCCCCTAGTCATGGATTTTGGCAGCGATGCGACTGCACTGAACGTGGGTGACCAATATATGTTCGGTTCGCAGCTGATGATTTGCCCGATATATTCGTACAAGGCACGCACCCGTTCCGTTTATTTCCCTGAAAACACGGGTTGGTACAGTCTTTATGACGGTTCCTTCGTAAAAGGTGGAAAACGTCTGTCTGTTGAAGCGCCCTTCGACCGAATGCCGGTTTATGTGCCTGCAGGCAGCATTCTGACCACAGGTGCTCGTATTGAAAACACGACCCAACCGCAAAACGATCTGACCATTTACGTATATGCAGGCCGCGACGGTGCGTTCAGCCTTTATGAGGACGAAAACCTGAATTACAATTATGAAAAAGGGGCCTGTTCCACTATTGGTTTCAAATGGGACGATGCGGCAAAGACGCTAACGATTTCCGACCGAAAAGGCTCGTTCAAAGGCATGGTGGCCGAACGGAACCTTCATCTCATACTTGTAAGTCTGGATAAACCAGCCGGCATGGATTTGGTTGGTGATGGCACAACGATTCGTTACAGCGGAAAACGAACAACACTGACATTGAAATAACCTTGAAAATTACTCCTTAATACTGATTCGAAAATGACAAAGAACCACTGGCTGGTGTCAGCATTCTGGTGAAAGGCACCAATCAATCCACCATCACGGATATGGACGGTGTATTCACTATCAAAGCGAACCCTGGGCAGACGCTGGTTTTAACCTCTATCGGCTTTGAAAAAACCCAGATCGTTGCCCAAAACGGCAAAATGGCAATTCAAATGAAGGAAACCATAAATGCATTGGATGAACTGGTGGTGATCGGTTACGGCACGATCCGCAAGAAAGTGAATACTGGAGCGACCTTACAAGTCAAGGGAGAAGAACTTCAGAGACAAACCACCATTACGGCTTTGCATGCTCTTCAGGGCTCCACGCCAGGGGTAGTCATCACTTCGACTTCCGGCCAGCCCGGAGCTGACGTCAAAGTAACCAATCACTTAATGGATTGATTCAAGGTTCAACTGAATAATTGGATGTAAAAAAGGCGGGAAGTTCAAACTTTCCCGCCTTTTTTTATTTAGTCTTGATTTCCAGCTCCGCCTTCGGTAGCCTGGCCCCAGTCACCTTCAGCTTGATGGTGCCTTCCTTTCCATTACTTTGCACAATCACCAGGCACTTGCCGTTGTACATCCTGCGCTGCGGATTCTTAAGGCTGACGTGATCGTTTTGGTTGCCGTTGTCCGTTCCGGCGATAAAGCCGACACCGTCAATGGAGAACATCATGTCCTTATCGGCGGTCGGTAGTACATTTCCGTCCTTATCGAGAAGTTCCACCGTTACGAAGCACAAATCCTTGCCATCTGCCTTGATCTTTTTGCGGTCGGAGGTCAGTCGGATTTTGTCAGCTTTGCCGGCGGTCTTGATTTCCTCCGTCAGGACTACCGAACCGTAGCTGCGGGAAACTGCTTTCAATGTACCCGGTTCGTATTTGACGGTCCACATCACATGAAGTTCATCACCCACCTTGCTGCGCTTTCCAAGCGACTTGCCGTTCAGGTACAGTTCCACTTCACTGGCATTGTTGTAATAAGCCCAAACGTCGATGGTCTGCCCTTTTTTCCAGTTCCAGTGCGGGAAAACGTGCAAAACGTCCTTTTTGGTCCATTCGCTTTGGTACATGTAATAAATATCCTTGGGGAAACCGGCCAAATCGATGATGCCAAAGAAAGAACTGCGAGAAGGCCAACCATATGGTGTTGGTTCGCCTAGGTAGTCGAAACCTGTCCAGATGAATTGACCGGCGACATACGGAGACTTCTTGATGATTTTCCAGGTTTCCTCGTGGGTAGAGCCCCAAGGTGCATGGCAGTTGTCATAGGCCGAGCATTGTTGGGAAGGATGCGAGAAGGGTTTGTCCCAGCGTTCGGGCCATATATTTATTTTAGTGGAAGGATTCATGTAGAAGCCTCTGCTCATGAGGGCAGAAACCGACTCGGTCACGATAAAGGGTTTGCCGGGAAAACGAGTCGGAGTTTCTTTAAATTCCTTCTCATGGTAATTGTATCCGATCAGGTCCAATGCACCGGACTGGAACAAGGGATTGTTTACATTCGTTTCGTTGCAGGCAGCAGTAACAGGACGCGACGGATCGACCGTGCCCACGATTTCAGCCAGCCGTTGTGTAATCAACGCATAGAGTTTGGATTTCCCAGACTTGAGGTCTGCTGCAGTAATGGTTTTTTTGGCGTTCAGCAGGATATTGGCTTTTTGCAGGTCCATGGGTTCGTTGTCACCCTGCGCCCATTGTTCACCAACCTCGTTGCCGATGCTCCACATGATGACGGAAGGGTGGTTGCGGTCACGCAGCAGCATGTCGGTCAGGTCCTTTTCGTACCATTTTGCAAAGTCCAGCGAATAATCGAACGTCGTTTTTTTCTTGCTCCAGACATCAAAGGCTTCGTCAATGACGATGAAGCCCATCTGGTCGCAAAGATCGAGCAGTTCGGGTGCTGGCGGATTGTGCGATGTGCGGATGGCGTTGCAACCCATGTCCTTCAATATTTCCAGCTGGCGTTCCAGGGCGCGGGTATTGATGGCGGCACCGAGCGCACCCAGGTCGTGGTGGTTGCAGACCCCGTTGATCTTGATTTTCTCCCCGTTCAGGAAAAAGCCTTTTTTCGCATCGAAGCGGAAATATCGGATACCAACAGGCGTCACGTATTCGTCCATCTGCTTGCCTTTCACGAACAAACGGGTAGTCACTGTGTACATGTTGGGATCGTTGAGTCTCCAGAGTTTGGGATTATCCACCTGGAAACGCTGGCTCATTTTCCGGATAGTAAGCGCTTTTACCGTCATTTGGCCCAAGCTCTTACCTACCTCGCGGCCGGCCTTGTCTTGCATGATTTGTTCCACTTGAACTTCGACAGGCACTTTGGTGGTATTCTTGACGGTGGTGACCACCACCACTTTTGCGCCTGCGGTTGAAACCTGTGGTGTTGTGACGTAGGTTCCCCACTGATCTACATGCACCGCATGGGTCAACACAAGGCGGACGTTTCTATAAATACCCGAACCCGAATACCAACGGGAATTGGGTTGTTGCGAATTATCCACCCGAACGGCAACCACATTGTCCGTATCAATTTTAATATAAGGTGTCAGATCATAACTGAAGGAACTGTATCCATACGGACGTTCGCCCAACAGATGACCATTGATCCAGACTTTACTATTACGGTAAACCCCGTCGAATTCGATGTACACACATTTGTTCGTGCAACTTTTATCCAATCTGAAATTCTTGCGGTACCAACCAATACCACCGGGCAAGGCACCACCACCGGGGGAAGCGGGATTCTCCAGTGCAAAGTCTGCTTCTATGCTCCAGTCATGAGGAACGTTGAGGGTACGCCAGGTGCTGTCTACAAAATTGGTTTCGGAAACACCAACAGAATCGCCGAGTAGGAACTTCCAATCACGGGTCAGGTCTACGATTTCACGACCTTCACGCCGAACGGTGCAGGAACTCAGGACAATGAGCAACAACAGGGAGAAACGAATGAGTTTCATAAAAGTATGGATTTAGGTTTATTTCTTAATGGCATGGTCCCTGGAAATGGATTGCCCGTTCCAGGCTTTCTTGGAGGTCCAGTCCTGTGCCGAATCGGTCCAGAAGGGGTGATTGGCTGGTAAGCCCAAGGGCAGGAAAACCAAGGAAGTAAGGTATTCACTGCCCGAATTCGTGTACACATCGGCCAGTTCCGGCTGATGGCCTGCAAAACCGAGTTGCAGGTAACCGGCTTCGTTGAAAATGCTGTCAGCAGCAAACATGCGTTTCATGCAAGCCGTCATTGCGGCACGCGCCTGGCCGTTGGTCATGCCTTCCGGCAATTTTTCCTTCCAGGCCAGCAAAGCCAGTGGCTGAAACACACCCAAGCGGTATGTCATGCTGCGCCCGAAAACCGGGAAAGTGCCTTCTGGCGAAACCATCCGTTCCAGAATGGAGGCAAAGCGCTGCATGCGCACCGTCACATCATCGTAATTGACAATTCTGCTTGGAGCTTTCAGGTCTCTTAACACGGTCATTTCTTCCCACAACATGGGCTGAATGACAAAGCTGTTGTAATAGTCGAAGGCAAAATCGGGGCCGTCCGAATACCAGCCGTCACCGACATACCATTCATTGATTTTGCGGAAAGCCATGTCGATGCGGAAACGGTCGTATTCGGCACCAGCCAAAAACAAATGCGTTTCGGTCATGCCAGAAAAAAGCAGCCAATTGGTGTAAGGCGGGTTGACTTTTCGCAAATTCTTGAAACATTGGATGTAGCGTTGTTTGGTAAGTGAATCCAACGGTTCCCAAAGCTGTTTGGGGGCACGGATGAAACTGTTGGCGATAAATGCTGCGTCCACGAGCGCTTGGCCCTCTCCGCTCCACAGCAGGTAATCCGGGTTGGCCGGGTCCACGGCATTTACATAGCTTTTCAACGCCCATTCACGAAGCTGTTTGCGCTTGAAGCCTTCGGGTGTTTCGTCATCGGGTAACGTTAGCCAAGGAGCTAGACCGGCCATTAGCCGCCCGAACGCTTCCATGTAGCTCACTTTCTTGTTGCGGCCGTCCCAAACAGGACTGAGTTCCACCACCATATTTTTCTGTAGCGTACCCTGACTCATGTTGGACAAGACGGGTGCTGCCATTTTATAGAGGAGAGTTGCCCAATATTCTCTGTCCGAAACGACAACAATCGGTGTTTTTTTCTTGGCAGAAAGAGTTGTTTGTGGAAAAAATGTAATAGTAGCAAATATTAACAGTAGAAAATAAACCAACTTTGCTCGTATCATGCTATATTTACTTTTTTAAGTTCGTTTATTTTAAACAGTCGTTTCTCGTGACTCGGCATAGCCAATGTAAACATTATCTCTGCGCTCGCTACTCGAAACGTTCGATTTGAAGGTTATGCAAAAATACGCATTCAAGGCTGAATCACCCAATAATCGTTCGGTTTGTTACGATAAAACAGTTTTAATCAGTTTCGCATACATATACATATAAATCCTGCATAAACCTGCCAAAATGGCCATTTATCGGCCTATAGATGAAATCTATTGAAGGAATATGCGATATAAATGGATTAATTTACATATATTGCCAAAAATTTAATCAACCTACGACCAATAACAACCATGGTTCTTGACGAAAAAATGATGAAAAACATCTACTCCGCCCTGCCGGAAAAGATGAATAATGTAAAAAAAGTGTTGAAACGCCCGCTCACCCTGACGGAAAAGATTCTCTACGCACACCTATCACAACCCCTTTACAACGATTTCGTACGCGGCAGCGATTACGTTAATTTCGCACCCGACCGCGTGGCAATGCAGGACGCTACGGCACAGATGGCTTTGCTTCAACTCATGAATTCAGGACGCAATAAAGTGGCCGTTCCTTCGACGGTGCATTGTGACCACCTGATTCAAGCTTACGTAGGCTCTGTTACGGATTTGGCGACAGCTAACGATACCAACAAAGAAGTCTACGATTTCCTGAAGGATGTTTCCAACAAGTTCGGCATCGGTTACTGGAAACCGGGGGCAGGCATCATCCATCAGGTGGTTTTTGAAAACTACGCATTCCCCGGTGGCATGATGATCGGAACCGATTCCCATACGCCCAATGCAGGCGGACTCGGTATGATTGCCATCGGCGTTGGTGGTGCGGATGCCGTGGACGTCATGGCAGGCATGCCCTGGGAACTCAAGATGCCGAAAATCATTGGTGTGAAGTTGACCGGCAAGTTAAACGGTTGGGCTTCCCCCAAGGATGTGATTCTAAAACTGGCCGGTATTCTCACCGTGAAAGGTGGAACAAATGCCGTTATTGAATATTTCGGAGAAGGCACGACCTCGCTTTCAGCCACTGGAAAGGGCACCATTTGCAACATGGGTGCCGAAGTGGGTGCGACGACCTCGGTATTTCCTTTCGACTTCAAATCCGTGGAATATCTGGTAGCAACAGGGCGTAAGAACATTGCGGAAGCAGCATTGAAGGTTTCCGAGCATTTGCAGGCAGATCCGGAAGTGGCTTCAGACCCTTCGACTTTTTACGACAGAGTGATTGAGATCGATTTGACTTCACTCGAACCCTATATCAATGGTCCCTTCACCCCGGACGCTGCCGCTCCGCTTTCAGAATTTGCCGAAGTAGTACGCACAAAGGGTTATCCCCAAAAAATGGAAGCCGGCCTTATCGGTTCCTGCACCAATTCCTCGTACGAAGACCTTTCCAGGGCTGCCGCCATCGTGGCTGCCGCTCAAAAACAAGGCTTGCAGGCCAAAGCACAATTCATCATCAACCCAGGTTCCGAACTCGTTCGCTTCACAGCTGAACGCGATGGCTTGCTTTCCGCCTTCGAAAAAGCCGGTGCCGTCATCATGGCCAACGCCTGCGGACCTTGCATTGGCCAATGGAAGCGCGAAACCGAAGATCCCGAACGCCCGAATTCCATCATCACCTCGTTCAACCGGAATTTTGCCAAACGCAACGACGGCAATCCGAATACCCATACCTTCATCGCCTCCCCAGAAATCGTGGCCGCTCTCAGTATTGCCGGCGACCTCTGTTTCAATCCGATGACCGACACGCTGACCAACAACAAAGGCGAGCAGGTGAAACTGCAGGAGCCTTTTGGCTACGAGCTTCCGCCGAAAGGCTTTGAGGTGAAAGATGCCGGATACTTGGCACCTTCACAAAACGCTTTATTGGAAATCCACATTGATCCAGCCTCCAAACGCTTGCAGGAACTCAAACCCTTCGAACCCTGGGACGGCAAAGATTACACCGACCTGGGCCTGCTCATCAAGGCTGAAGGCAAATGCACCACCGACCACATTTCCATGGCCGGCCCTTGGTTGCGTTACCGCGGGCATTTGGACAACATTTCCGACAATTTGCTGATGGGCGCGGTCAATGCCTTTAACGGAAAGACGAATGCAGTGTTGCATAACGGCGAATACATCCCTGTTTCCAACCTTGCCAGAGCCTACAAGGCCGCCGGCAGAGGCAGCGTCGTCGTCGCCGAGGAAAATTACGGAGAAGGTTCCTCCCGCGAACATGCCGCCATGGAACCCCGTTTCCTGAATGTCAAAGCCGTGTTGGTGAAATCGTTCGCCCGCATCCATGAAACAAATTTGAAGAAACAGGGTATGCTGGCCCTCACCTTCAGCGATAAAAACGATTACGCCAAAGTGCGCGAAGACGACCGACTTGAGATACTCGGTCTGACTAGCTTCGCACCCGACCAAAACCTAACAGTTCAGCTACTTCACAGCGACGGCACCAGCGAAAGCTTCGCCGTCAACCATAGTTACAACCAACAACAAATCGGCTGGTTCAAGGCCGGCAGCGCACTCAACGCATTAGAATGTTTTGAGTAGCGAGTGCAGAGGCGAAGTTTGCTTCGACTATGCCGAGTCACGAAAAACAACTGTATAGAATAAACGAATGTTTTGAGTAGCGAGTGCAGAGGCGAAGTTTGCTTCGACTATGCCGAGTCACGAAAAACAACTGTATAGAATAGAAATAATAAAATAGTGAATTATTATGCAAAACGATTACATGATTTTTAAACTGTCAGAAACCATCAAGACAACATCCCGCATTGACAAGGAACTGTTCACCAAGTTTGGTGTGAAACGCGGACTTCGCAACGAAGATCACACCGGCGTACTCGTAGGCTTGAGTAAAATCGGCGACGTTGTCGGCTATGAAAAGGACGCAGAAGGTAATCTCAAAGCCATTCCTGGCAAACTCGTCTACCGCGGCATCGACGTGGTTGACCTGGCACTCGGCATTCAGGCCGAAGACCGCCTGGGCTTCGAAGAAACCGCTTATTTGTTGCTTTCCGGATACTTGCCCGATGCGGAAGAGCTGAAAACATTCCACCAAATCTTGTACAATTACATGCCGTTGGAGCACAAGGCCACCATGAACATTCTGGATCTGGAAGGTTCCAACATCATGAATATCCTGTCGCGCAGCGTGTTGGAAATGTACACCTTCGATCCGAATCCGGACAGCATCACCCGTGAAAACCTGATGCGCCAGTCACTCGACCTAATCGCAAAGTTCCCCACCATCATCGCCTACGCCTACAACATTTACCGCCACAGCCAGCAAGGGCGTTCGTTGCACATCCGCCATCCGAACGAAGACATGTCCATCGCCGAAAACTTCTTGTTCATGATGAAAGGCCCAAACAACTATACGCAACTGGATGTAAAGATTCTGGACTTGATGCTCATTTTGCATGCTGAACACGGCGGAGGTAACAACTCCACGTTCACGGTTCGGGTGACGAGTTCCTCTCACACCGACACCTATTCCTCCATCGCAGCCGGCATCGGTTCATTGAAGGGTCCGTTGCACGGAGGCGCCAACATCGAGGTCAACGCCATGTTCGACCATCTGAAGGGAGTCATCAAGGACTGGAAAAACGTCAAGGAAATAGACGCTTACCTCACCAAGATGCTCAACAAGGATGCCTACAACAAGTCCGGTCTCATTTACGGCATCGGTCATGCCGTTTACACCGTTTCCGACCCGCGCGCTGTGGTGCTCAAGGATATGGCTCGTGAAATGGCCAAGGAAAAAGGCCTGGAAAAAGAACTCGCCTTCATGGAACTGGTGGAAGAACGCGCTGTCAAAGCATTTATGAACTTCAAGGGTTCCGACATCAACAAACAGGTTTGCGCCAACGTGGACTTCTATTCCGGTTTCGTGTACGAAGCCATCGGCCTACCGAAGGAAGTCTTTACCCCGCTATTCGCCATGTCCCGCATCGTCGGTTGGTGTGCCCACCGCATGGAAGAACTCAACTTCTCCGGCCGTCGCATCATTCGTCCGGCATACAAAAACGTCGGAGAAAAACAAGCTTTCATCCCGCTCAACAAACGTTAACATGACAAAGATAAAAGTAACCAACCCCATCGTTGAACTGGACGGTGACGAAATGACCCGCATCATCTGGGCCTTTATCAAGGAGCAGCTCATCCTGCCCTACCTCGACCTGGAAATCAAGTATTTCGACCTCGGCATTGAATACCGCGACGAAACCAACGATCAGGTAACCATCGACGCAGCCAATGCCATCAAGCAATACCACGTCGGCATCAAATGCGCCACCATCACACCAGACGAAGCCCGCGTGGAAGAATTCGGCCTCAAAAAGATGTGGAAATCGCCCAACGGAACCCTTCGAAACATCATCGGCGGAACCGTTTTCCGCGAACCCATCATCTGCGAAAACATTCCACGCTATGTGACAACCTGGACAAAACCCATCGTCATTGGCCGTCACGCGTTCGGTGATCAGTACAAAGCCACCGATAAGGTGATCAAAGGCAAGGGAACCCTCCGCATGAGTTTCACCAACGAAGCCGGCGAAGTACAGAGCTGGGACGTCTACGACTTTGAAGGCGACGGAGTGGCCATGTGCATGTACAACACCGACGAATCCATTTTTGGTTTCGCCCGAAGTTCCTTCCAAGTAGCCCTCGAAAAGAAATGGCCGCTCTACCTTTCCACCAAAAACACCATCTTGAAAGCCTACGACGGCCGCTTCAAGGACATTTTTGCCGAAGTGTACGATAAAGAGTTCAAGGCTGCCTATAAAGAAGCCGGAATCACCTACGAACACCGCCTCATCGACGACATGGTCGCTTCCGCCCTGAAATGGGAAGGTGGCTTTGTCTGGGCGTGCAAGAACTACGATGGTGACGTTCAGTCGGATACGGTCGCTCAAGGCTTCGGTTCACTTGGCCTGATGTCTTCGATACTCGTCACTCCCGACGGCCAAACGGTAGAAGCCGAAGCTGCCCACGGAACGGTGACCCGCCATTACCGCCAGCATCAGCAGGGCAAGGAAACCTCCACCAACCCCATCGCCTCCATCTTTGCATGGACGCGCGGCTTGGAGCACCGCGGTAAATTGGACGGCAATGCCGAACTCATCGATTTCTGCCACAAGTTGGAACAAGTTTGTGTGGAAACGGTGGAAGAAGGCAAGATGACCAAGGATTTGGCCGTTATGATTCATGGTGAGAATCTGGCTCGGAAAGATTATCTGAGCACGCAGGAATTCCTGCAGGCGCTCAAGGTTAATTTGGACAAAAAGCTTTCGGATTAAGTTACCAATACACCAATTTTTTCAATGAGCACTCTAAATTTTCTAGATTTATAGTGCTCATCTTTTTTGGTTCTTTAAAACCGTGCCTTTGGCAATTAATTCTCAACTATGAAACTTTCCTTTTTTATAGTCATTTTCACGCTCATCCTCGGATTGTTCGCGCTTGTGTTCCTTAAAGGCATACACCTCCTGCCGGTCAAACCCCTTGTCCGTTGGACCTTCGGCGTCAGTTACATTTTCCTTTTTCTGGCCCTTTTTGCAGGATTGTATTTTGAGCAGAAACTCGGCCTGTCGTTTGCCAAAATACTGACGTTCACCACCTATACTTTTTTACTGACCGTAATTTACATGTCCTTTTCATTTCTTTTGACCGACCTGGTTGCGCTTACCAACAAGTTGTTTCATTTTGCACCGCCGGGGATGTTGGTTTTCCGACAATGGGCAGCCATCATTAGTCTTGGCATCATTGCAATCACCTTGATGATAGGCAATTACCGCTTCAACCACCCAGTATTGGTGCATTTGAACCTCACGGTGGAACATCCTGTTCAGCATCGAGAGATTCGAATTGTGGCAGCCAGCGACATCCACTTGGGCACCAGCATCGATAAGAAAAGACTGCACCAATATGTTCAGATGATCAATGCGCGGAAACCAGACATCATCCTGTTGGCGGGTGATATCACTGACCGTTCCTTCGGTCCTGTGATGGAACAAAAAATGGAGGAGGAACTCAGCCAACTGCATGCACCGCTGGGCGTTTTTGCCATCTCCGGAAACCATGAATATTATTCGGGTGTACCAGAAGAAATCAACGAATACCTGCGTGCTGCCGGCATTCGGATGTTGCACGACTCGGTGGCGCTGGTGGACCACAGCTTCTACCTCGTGGGCCGCGACGACCGCACGAATCCGAATCGAAAGCAACTGTCTGAATTAGTACAGGGTTTGCGCCCGGAACTGCCCAAAATCCTGCTCGACCACCAGCCCTACGCGTTGGAACAAGCCTGCGACAACGGCATCGATTTGCAAATTTCCGGCCATACCCACAACGGCCAGTTCTTTCCTGGCAACCTTTTGGTCGGCAGCATGTTTGAATTGGGCCACGGCTACAAGAAGAAGGGTAAGACGCATTTTTACGTGTCGTCGGGACTAGGTATCTGGGGCCCGCTTTATCGTATCGGCACCCAATCCGAACTGGTGGAGATTCAGTTGAACTATTAGTTCTGCGGCGGGTAGTGAATGACGAACAGTTTCCCCTCAACGGTGGAAACCAAAGCCAAATTGTTGCGTGAAACGGCCAGCATGTAGAACCTGCCCAATTGCGCATTCTGGAAAAAACCAATGTATCCCCCTACTCCGCCGGAACCGAAGCTTCGGATCATGCCATCCAAATCGCGGCTGGTCAATCGGCGTAGCGTCACCTGACTTCTGCGAAACGTCGTATTCCCAAGCAATTGTTGCACCCGGATCACATCCTCATCCACATAGGTATAAAGGGGCATCTTGATGATAAACCACCCCAAAAACAAGGTGACTACTATCGCTACCCAGAACGAAATACTAGTTACAGACCCGGCAGAACCCCATAGATAGCCCACCAAGATAATGCTCATCATGCTGATAAGCAAAACATAGATATCAGGTTTGTAGTAGAAGCGCATACGTTCGGATGGATTTGGTATGCGGTAAAAATACAGTAAATTTTACCATTTTGTCATCCTTTAATGCTGAATTTGTGCACCTGAAAGTGGTGAATTCTCTTTATTTTTGCAGAAATCAATTTTTAAGCCATTCACACGTTCCACCCTGTCGCTCCTCTTCGCAGCTTGCTTGCTGCCAACCACGCTTTCGGCACTCAGGTTTTTACTACCAAGAATCCAGCCTGGCCCTGGACGCTGCACCCGCTGAACTCTTCACTGCACGATTTGTCGGTGCTGTTCGACGACGATGGCAAAATCTACGCCATCTGGGGGTATAACGAAATCCGTCAGGTTGAACTAAACGCCGACCTCACCGGAACCCTTCCAGGCACCGAACGTGTCATCATTCCAGCCAACAGCGGCGCCGGCGAAGGCAGTCATTTCTACAAGATCGACGGAAATATACTACATCACCCTGACCAACTACGATCCGCTTTGTTACCAGGCAGCTGCCCGTGCAGACAAACCGGAAGGTCCCTACGAAATTGCGTTGATCAGTGCTGAAGAAAACTATGGCTATGGAACCGGATGGCGCATGGGACGCACCACCCTAAAATCACCTTTCAATCTGAACCCTCCTCAACCCAACTATGTCGGCAGTGTCACGCAGCATCAGGGCGGTCTGGTTCAAACACAAACCGGCGAATGGTGGGCTTTCACCATGATGGATTTCAATTCGGTCGGCCGAACGCTGACACTGGCCCCAGTCACCTGGGAAAAGGGTTGGCCGTATCTTGGGCTGCCCGGAAACCTGACCCGCGCACCCCGCACTTGGGTCAAACCTAACACCGGATTTTCTTCCACGCCCAAAGCCGTTTTCGAACGCAGTGATGATTTTTCAGGCAAAAGCCTGAAACCCGTCTGGCAATGGAACCACGCTCCCGTGGAAGGCTTATGGTCGCTGAGCAAAAGCCCTGGAAGCCTGCGTCTGAATGCCTTGCCAGCCGACGATTTCTGGCGGGCCAAAAATACCCTGACGCAGCGGGCCATCGGTCCGGAATCGTACGCCACCACGCAGCTGGACGTGAAAGGAATGAAAGTCGGGGATGTGGCCGGACTGGGTCTGTTGAACCTCCCCTATGCCTACATTGGCCTGACCAAAACGTCGGGCGGGCTGGAAATTCGTCAATACGATCAGAACACCGATCGCACCACTCAAGTTAAAACCGATGTTACAACCCTCTGGCTTCGGGCACATTGCAATTTCGAAAACGACTTGGGCGATTTCTCCTACAGCTTGGATGGCAAAGAATACCTGCCGTTGGGCCTCGAGTACACCATGGTTTACCAGTTGAAGACTTTTCAAGGGGTGCGATTCGCCTTATTCAACTACAACATGACCGGTGCAGAAGGTGGTGCGACCGATTTCAATTTCTTTGAAGTTTATGAACCGCGTCCGCGTGGCCAAATGCGTCCCATACCCGTCGGCAAGACCATCGAATTGACCAATTTAGGTGACAACACTGTTTTGGCCAATTGGAGAGGCTTCCTTCGACCCGTTCAACCAAAAAGCCCTTTTACAGCACGTTCTTCCACCCAGTTCCGGGTCCTCGACCGTGGCAACGGGCGCATTGCTCTACAATCGGTCGTTGATGGTGGCTTTGTTACGGTGCTAGGCTTGGGACTGATGTCCGAAGTCCGCATTCAACCAAAAGATGCCGGCGCTATCTCCACCTTCCAGTGGGAAGACATGCTCCGCGATGACCTCATGCTGATGTCCCTGCTCAATCACCGCTATCTCTTTGCCGACCCCAATGCCGGAAGCCTCTGTTCTGCAGATGCTGTGGGTACTAGGCCGGATCGTAAGGACGGGGCTTGCTTTTCGTGGAAAATCGTGGGGGAATAATTATTCTGGTTTCCAGCCACCCAGCACGAAATCAGGCCGGCTGTACTGTTCAATCAAAGCGGCATCCTTTTCCAGCGTAAGTTGCCTGGAAGCGGGATGGCGTTTGCTGGTGTCCACGGGCTTGCCGTCGGAAAGGTTGGTGCTGTTGTATTCCCAAAAATGGACGTTGGTCGTATCTTTGCCGACGGGACCCCAGCCGATGGGACTGATGCCGGAGAGTTTGCAGTTGAGGAGTACTGCTTCGCAATAAGGATAGCTTTTACCACCGTTCACAGGCGCGCGGGCAATTTCGGTCATGTCCTTTCCCCGTGTTTGAAACGTACAATTCAGGCAGACATTGCCATGATTGGCCGCGGTATTGCGGATCCACATGAACGCTCCGTACGATTGGAAGTTGCAATTTTTGAAAAAGGCGGCGCCGCGTCCCAAAATCATATCGCCGTCTCCAATTACCTTTGAATCAATATAATAGGCCGAACCGTTGGTTTGTAGGGCATCCCCTGAGCCGATGATGGTCACTTGTTTTACGAACATCCGGTCCCCGTTCAGCAGCAAGCCTTCCGCTTGTCCATAGGCGGTTGTCTGAATGGTCATGTTTTCAAAGTGGATGTCGGAGCAATGATCGGCGGCAAAGGCAGCCCGCCTCGATGGGAAGGTACCTGGAAGCTCGTTCGTACTTAAATTGGAAGGGTGCGGGTTGAACACTTCGTTGTTAGCGTAATGCACCACGACCTTTTCCTGGTTTTCGCCTCGTATGGTCAAATGTTGTTTGTTCCTGAAATAGACAATTTCCTCGTAGTCGCCGTTGCGGATGTAAATGGTTTTACTTTTAGCAGCGTTATCGGGTATGAAATCAAGTGCCCCCTGAACGGTGCTGAAATCGCCAGAACCGTCCGCACTGACTGTTATTAAATCCTGTTTGGCTTCAGGCGCGGCTTTTTTGGTAGAAAACGTCCAAGTATTTTTCCCAAAAACACCACTGAAATCCTTGGCTTTAAAAGCTGCAGCATCCACCTGCACATAATACGTCTTCCCATATTCCAGCAAATTATGATGCAGCTGAACGATCGCCGTTTTCCCCCGCACCAAAACCGGATAGAAATGAAAACCGTCGGTAAAACCCCCGATGATGGTCAACTGGAAGGAATCGGGCGTTGCCACTGCACTTCCGGATGGGGTACCAGGCTTGGTGTCCACATTGGTTTTGCCAGGACTGTCATATGCGTACGGCACCGAAGTATAAGGCGCTTTCGGCCCCGTCACGCCCTTGGTTGGGCCGGCTGGAATGCTCAGATCCAGCATATCCACCAGTTTATCCGTTCCGGCTTCAAAAACACGAATCTTACCGGACGAACCTAAAACAGTTGGTTCCTCAAAAACAAGTTGCAACCGCGTATCGGGATTGACGGCCACGGCACGGTTTATAGGATTCAGCACCACAGCATAAGCTGAAAACGGCAACAGGCTGACCGCTAGTAACATTTTTAGAGCATTCATGATAGAAGGTTTTAACCCACTTCGGGCATTTAGCCCACTTCAGGCGAATCACCGCTTTCTTCCCGGTTCTTCTTCAAATACTCCGTCGGAGTCATTCCGAATTCAGCCTTGAAACAGGACGTAAAGTATTTGGGATCGGCGAAACCCACCGAATAGGCGATGTCGGAAATGTTCCCATGCTGATTCTTCAACATCTGGCAGGCATGTTTCAGCCGGATGTTCTTGGTGAATTCAACGGGTGAAAGTTGGGTCAGCGACTTTATTTTGCGATAAAGCGAAGACTTGGACATGTTCAATTTGCCGGAAAACATATCGAGGTCAAAATCGGGCTCGGCCAAATGTTCTTCAATCACGGCCACGGCACTTTCCAGAAATTTTTCGTCGATGGAAGCGAATTCCATGGAGGAGATGTTCAGGTCGAAATTCGATTTGAACTTGTCCGTCTTATGCCTGCGATTGCGGATCAGGCTGGCAATACGGGCTTCCAACACCTTGAGTTCGAAGGGCTTTGACAAATAGCCGTCTGCGCCTGCATTGTAACTTTCAATCCGGTCATCGATGGAATTCTTGGCCGTAAGCAGCAAGACTTCGATGTGACTGGTGTTCAGATGGCTCTTAATTTGACGACAGAGTTCCAAACCGTCCATTTCTGGCATCACTATATCGCTCAAAACAATATCAATGGGATTTTCTTCAATGATTTTCAGTGCCTGAACGCCATTTTCAACCGTAAACGTATGGTATTTGCGACGGAACAATCGGTCAATAAAAGTTCTAAGTTGCTGATTGTCTTCTACAATCAACACATTCACTTCTTCCTGAATCACTTGTTGATCGGCATCTACCACGTACGCCAACTCTTCATCAACTAGATCAGACAGTGGCGAAATGGGTTTTCCGGAACGTTCACTTTCCGGGTAAAATTCCCCATCCAACGGCACTTCGACTATGAAGGAACTGCCAACGCTTGGTTCGCTTTCCACATGGATGGTGGCGTGGTGCATTTCCAGGAGTTCCTTAGTCAGCGTCAATCCAATGCCGTGATTCTCGACCGTATTGGTGGGATCGTTGGAATAAAAACGCGTGAAAATGTGTTCCAGGTCTTCCGGCGCAATGCCTCGACCCGTATCGGTCACAATCAATCTGGCCCAGCTGGTTGAGCCTTTGGAAACCTTGTCCAGATTGACGTAGATGCTGCCCCCTTTTTGGGTGTATTTGAAGGCGTTCGAAAGCAGGTTGAAGATGACGGTGTCCATCTTGTCTGGGTCGAACCAGCCCATCATGGACGTTTCGGAAGCGATGATCGAAAAATGAATCCGCTTCTCAGTAGCCAATGGATTGAAGTTGAAAGTGCAGATGTATTGGAGGAAACTCACCAGGTCACCCTGAGAAACCTTCAATTTCATATTGCCGCTTTCCACTTTCCTGAAATCCAGGATCTGCTGCAACAAACGTTTCAGTCGGGAAACATTGACACGCATCACCTCATGCTGCCAGAACTTTCCTTTGAAGGACGTTTCCAAGTCGTCGATGAGACAAGAGATGATGGTCAACGGCGTCAAAAGTTCATGGGAGATGTTTGTAAAATAGCGCAATTTGGTTTGCGTCAGTTCCTCCGATTTGTCCATGTCTATTCTGGCGATTTTCAGTTCCTGTCGGAGGTGGAACCTATTGACGGAATAGCGGTAAAAACTATAGCCCAGAAATCCGAGTATGACCAAATAAATGATGGTTGCCCACCAGGTTTCCCAGAAAGCGGGTTTCTTAATGATTTGTAAGGTAGTTACTTCGTTGCTCCAAATACCGTTTTCGTCCGTTGCTTTCAGTCGAAGCTTATACGTTCCCTTCTGCAAATTGTTGTAGGTTGCAAACCGACGACTGTTGCCAACGTAGTTCCAGTCGTTTTCAACTCCCTCGAGTTTGTAAGCATACTGGATCTTGGACGGAAACAGATAATTCAAGGTGGAAAACTCGATTTCCACATTCTTTTCCGTATGGTTGATCACCAGTCTGTTCCGCACATTATCGAAACGGGCTTCGTTTTCCAGTTCAAAAACAGATTGGTTGTGCACCTTTATACCCGTGATGAACACTTTGCTGTGACCAGATTTGGTTGCCGCCGTTTCCTTGTTCGGCAGAAAGGAACAAAATCCTTTGTTTCCACCGAAAAGGACTTCGCCGGAAGGGCTGATGGTGCAGGCTCCATCGATGAACGAATTGACGGCCAGGTTGTCGAAAACACTGTAAAAAGTGGATGTCTGACGATAAGGATTAAATTTCGTCACCTTCTTGTTGGTGGAAATCCAGATGTTGCCGGAATGATCTTCCAGAATGTTCAGGATGGCTTCACCCGTCATCGCACATACATTGCTAAGGTCCTCGAACTGCTTGGTTTTCAGGTCGTAGGTGATCATGCGGCCTTCTTTGGAGCCAATCCAAATTTTACCGTCTGAATGCGCCAGAACAGCCTGCACGTTGCTGGTATTGAAGCCTGCCGTGTATTTGTCGAATGTGGAGGCACGGTATCTGGATCCCTGAAGCGTGAGCCGGGTGAGCCCGATATTTTCACTGCTCACCCAAATGCTACCGTATTTATCCTGCGTGATGTCAGTCACGGACGGAATCTCATAAATAAACCGGACCACACCTTGAGGAGAGACCTTGAAAACACCACCGATGGCACCAACCCAGACATTGCCTGAACGGTCTTCGTACAGCACTTTATCCCCATTAATGTTTACATTCGGATTGACATTCAAATCGATGGTTCTGGCCAAACTGACGGAATTTTCATTTTTCCGCATCGCATAAATGAGGTTGTCGTTGCAGGTAGCCCAGAATTCGTGCAAACTTTTTATTTCCTTAATGCAACTGATGGAGGTAAGCTGTCCAATATTCTTTAGTGCCGGGATTTCCGTAAACATCACCGATTGGTTTCTATTCCGGTCGTACAGGCAAAGGCCGATTCGGTTCAAACCAATCCATACCAAACCGTCTTCATCCATGCATATTGTTTTTACACTCGAAGAAAAACCTAGTTTTTGCCTGATTTTCTCTAGCGTGTAATTCCCGACAGGTGGTCGGTTGAAGTTGATGCAGAAGGCACCTTCACTGAAGGCTCCTATCCATAGATTGTTGTCCTTGTCCTTGATAATTTCACTGAACAGCTTGCTGGAACCTTGCATGTAGGTGCTGATGTCAATGTTTTCCAGCGTTCCGTCGCTTTTGTAATCGAGAGCATACAGACCGGAGAGCGACATTACCCAGAGGTCTCCGTACTTATCATCCTGAACCATACTGAAAAATGTATTCTCCTGCTCCGTTCCGTCGACCTTTGGCAACGTAAACTGTTGGTATTTGGAATCGTCCGGTGCATTAGGCATAAAACGCCAGAAACCTTCCCCCCAGGAACAAATCCAATAATTATTCCTGTTGTCCTGATACAGTCGGAACGGATTATTGTTGTTTCCCAGTCGTGGAAATCGCGTAAAATTATCGGTTTTCGGATTATAAAGCGAAAGGCCCTCGTTCCAACACATCACCCAGATTCTGTCTTGACGATCCCGGTAAATGCTGCTGATTCCGCCTCCAGGTATCGTCTTATTGTCGAATTGGTTGTGCGGGAACATTTTCAACATTTTGTTCCGTGCATCATACTTATAAAGACCCCGATGAGCACCGATCCAGATCGAACCGTCCTTATCCCGAGCCAAACAGTTGATCTGGTCGCTCCGAAGATTCGGGTCTTCGAAAGGTGTGATTCTAAAATTACTCTTGTCCAGAATATTCAGCCCCTGCTTCGTTCCTACCCACAAATGATTTTCATCATCTTCTTCCATGCAAGAGATGTCGTTGTTTGTCAATAAATTAGGATTTAGCATATTGGAACGGAAGCTCGTCACGTGATAAGCGTCGTACCGACATAGCCCGTCCAGGGTTCCAAACCAGATATATCCATCTCTGTCCTGGAAAACCCTTTGAACCGAATTGGAGGGCAATTGGTTCATATAGGGGAAACTTTCGAAAGCGATCTGAATTTTTCCAGGAGCTGAAAACAAATCAGGTTTCAGCGCTAATAATACAACGAAGACTAGGAAGGCTTTCTTCATACTAGAATGATTTCTCAGGTCCAACTTGATTCGGTTTGTGGTGTAAAAATACGCAAAAGCATCGATTACACAAGAAAAGTGACTGCATCAAAAAATACAGTCACTTTTTGGCAATACGGTAAAAGATGTTTCAATAGAGTGCCAAGGTCAAGGCACTGAATATGAGACATACCGGAGCGTACTTTAGGTACGTGAGGAGAGTTGAGTGAAAAGTAACGCAGAGATTTGTTTCTACGAAACATCCGTTTTTCATGACTCGGCATAGTCTAAATAAATTTAGCCTCTGCACTCGCTACTCAAAACGTTGGCACTCTATTGAGACATCTTTATTTCTTTCCCAGATGAATCGGTGGAACGCCCTCCAGCGTTGGTTTCGACTGCTTGATGCTGCCGTCGGCATTGAATTCCATTTTGTCAATGCACACTTCCCGGTAAAAACCGGGGCTCTTCATGGTGATGCCTTTGGGCCTTGTAAGGCGGTGGTATACCACGTACCATTCGTCCCTACCGGGTAGCTGCAGGACGGAATTGTGACCAGTGCCGTAGATGGCTTGTTTGTCGTCACGGGCGATGACGATGTTGTCGGCAGGTATGGTCAGTGGACCAAGCGGGCTCGTGGAAGTAGCGTATCTAACTTTGTAGTTGGGGCTACCGGTATCATCTTCCGACCACATGAAATAGTAAACACCCTTACGAAAAATAACATAGACCGCTTCCCGGAAGGTACGGTCCGGTGTCAGGACCTTCATCGTTTCAGTTTTGATGGAAACCATGTCGTCATTAAGTTCCACGCCAGCCATATAGCCATTACCCCAATACAGGTAGCTTTTGCCGGAAACCGGATCGGTGAACACATCGGGATCGATTTCCTGACCACCCCGAACGCCGGCCGGTTTCGAACTGATGAGTGCTTTGCCAGAATCGATGAATGGACCGGTCGGGTTATCAGAAACGGCCACACCGATTTTTTGTTTGGCACAGAAATAATAGTAATAACGGTATGCACCGTTGATTTTCTTTTCCACGATACAGGGCGCCCAAGCATTGGCTGAAGCCCAGGTCACATCCTTGCCAAGTTGTATGATTACGCCTTCATCCTTCCAGGTTTCCAGATCGTCGGACGAAAAGCATTTGAAATAAGTGCCCGACCAACCGGGGAAACCGTCGCTGGTTGGATACAAGTAGAATTTACCTGTTTTTTCCGAGTACAAAATTTCAGGATCCGCATAGTAACCATCCAATACCGGATTGCGGTTGACGGCAACTGATACGGAATACGTTACGGCAGAATCGTTTAGCTGAAAGGTATAATTTACGGCTCCTTTAGCAAAGTTTTGAGCACCCGAAGGCTTGACCGTCACGCCAGGTAAGGATGCCAGTTTCGGGTCGAACGCCTTTAGCGAAGTACCAGGCTTTACCGGCAAGAAGATGGTTTTTTCAGATTCCTTAACGACAATATTAAGTTTCTTGACGGCAGAGGCAGTGGACGTAACTGTAGACTGCTCGGCAGGGCTTCCCCATTTGGCAGCCAATCGTTTGGCTTCCTCGGTGGTAATGGGAATCACGGTGCCGTGTCTCGGAAAGAAGTTCATGGAAACACCGTTCAGCACCTTGAAGTTGCTCAGGTCCGTGCTGGCGGTAAATTCGTATTTGCCGTTGGCATAGACGTCGTACATCAGCACGTACGTATCCGAATTGATGAGTTTGAATACACAGGCGCCTTCCACTGCCTGGGTGGTCTGTTGCAGATATCTATCCTCCTTCACCACATAAGCTCCTGTTAGTGAGGTAGATACAGCTTTCTTTATGCCGTTTCCGTTACCTTCCGTCTTAAAAAACAAGTCAAACAAGCCGTCCTTGATGACGATGTCCCCGTCAATCGTGGATGTTGGATGGGAGAAAAGAACTTTTGGCTCGGTATCCAAACCGGTAAATGAAGCGTTGGCGTATGCATAGTGAATCACATCCTTCTCATTGAACGAACGCTGTGACCAATAGATCATGAATTTCCCGACCGTTGGGTCCCAGATGGTCTGCGGTGCCCAAACACGGTTGACATCTTTATACTGTGGGAAAAGTGCGGCAATATCCACCGTGGCATGTGTCCAGTTCACCAAGTCAGACGATTTCAGCAAAACCATGCCATGGTTGTTGCTCCAGCCCATAGAGGCTTTCATGTCGGTCACGACCATATAAAAGTTTTTATCCGGACCACGGTAAATGTGCGGATCGCGAACCCCTTTCATCTGCGCAATGGTGTCCGAAGCGATGATCGGACGGTTGTTGTTCAGGGCTTTGTACGTGAGGCCATCGGTGCTAAGTGCAAAACGGATGGATTCTTCAATTCCTGAATTACCTGTAAAATAGACAAACAGATAGGAAGAAAAACTTTTATCCTTGGAATTGGTTTCAGCCGAAACCGGGTATAAACCAAATGAAAATAAAAACAGGGCTAGGACGACTCGTTGGATGGATCTTTTTTTCATACTACTTTAAATACCAATTATTTCTGTCCGACAGAATGGTTTGAATGTTCGGATTGTTCGGATGTTTTGCAGCCACTTTTGCTGCCAGGTAATCCGTGCTATCCCGGCGTATGGCAAAACGCATCAAGTCGTGAAAACGGTTTCCTTCGAAAGCAGTTTCCAGCGCTAATTCATTGCAGATCAGGTCTTCCATATAACTGATCTTTGCAACGGAATCCAATGTGGCAGGTATGACAAACCGGTCATCCAATTCGGGGTGAAATAAAGACCGGGCACGAATACCGATATTATACGTAAAGCGTGAATTCGTGAAATTCATATAATTTGGCATTGGAATAGAGATTTCAGAAACTGGAATAATGACACCATTGTATATCGTTGGATTTAGGCCATTTTTTAAAACTGCCATTGCCAAGTGTGTTTTCCCAAGCCGGTTAACAGCTTCCGCATACCTCAGGTATAGCAAAGCGACCCGATACGGCATCACCTTTTTAGTTACAGAAGAAGGCAAATTCATATAAATGAACTTCGACAAATAATTCTTTGTCAATAATGTAGATGCCCCCCCCATAAAATAGGTCGAACCAACTTCCATATTTGACATGACTGATTGCCGTTTCCGTAAATCGCACAAAGTATCAAGAGTCGCAGAATTCATATACCGCGAAGAATCCCAGTCATTTAAAATAAATGGTGATGCGGTCAGTTGATAATCCTTCACTAATGAATCCAACATAAAAACATCACTATATTCATTCGAAGCAATAATGTTGGTGATATTTTCAGAAGAACTTGTCAAAAAACAACTACCCCAATAAAGTTCCGAACCACCATTAAATACCTTGTTCACCACAGTCAAAGAAGATTGATAAGATGCGGTAATCAAATAACGTTCTTTGAAAATCAAATCTCTGTATTCATTCGCTGCATTTTCATATTGGCCTGTCCAGAGATAAAGATCACCCAAAATGAATCGAATCGGAAAGAAACAATCGGAAATATCTGCTGTATAAAGACTTCCAAAACTTGGCTTGGTGTAATCCTTATAGGGTTCAATGTCTTTAATCAGAACATCAGCAAGCTGTTCAAGATCATAAACGGGAAATGATTTCTCTGCATCCTTCAATGTTAATAGTGGCTCTTCATAATAGATCACCGTTTTGAAATTGAGTGCAAGTTGCATGTAGGTCCAGGCTCTGATGCCTTTTGCTGCCGCCAAGACTTTATACATCACCTTTTCATTGTTCTTGAGAAGCGTTGTGTCGGCATTCTTAATGATGTAATTGCAATTGTTGATGATGGCGTAATAATCTTTCTTATTGACATACGGATTGTCAGCTGAAATGTTAAAATTATTGATCTCTTTCAGGTAAGGGCCTGCTTTGGAAGTCACATCCATCAAGTCACCACGCAATTCACCCAACAGCACATAACTGTCAGCTAGTTTCTCTACCTGGGAGAGAACACCGAATATGCTATATAAAGAGTCATTGGTGGATTTCAATCCATAGTCATCGACAAAGACATCACGGTCAGAATCCACTTTCAACATTCCATCGCAGCCGATTAGCATGAACGATGCAAACACAAGAAGTAGAAGTATGTAACTTATCTTTTTCATATCCTTTGAATAATTACAGATTTAATTTAATTCCAATGGTGTACGTTTGGGTTTGAGGTACAAACCCGGCGTCGATACCTTGCATATAAACAGAGTTTCCGGCAGAAAATTCCGGATCGAGCCCCAAATAGTTGGTAAAAGTCAGCAGATTATCTGCAGAAGCCCAAATCCTGATTCCTTCAATATAGGAACTTTTTATGGGTACATCATACGATAGAGTCAACGTTTTAAGGCGCAGATAAGATCCATCTTCAATCCACCGGTCGGAGAAACGGGAATTCCCCATGGGATCACCCCAGGCAGCACGGGGTTGACTTGTAACCTGCCCATCACCAGTCCAGCGATTTAGCATGGCTAAAGTTTGATTACTTAGATCCTTTCCAGATTCCAGCAGATTTCGACTATAATTGTACACCTGGTTTCCATAGGAAAAGTTAAACTGTGCATTCAGGGATAAACGATCAACGGAGATGATGCTTTTGAAGCCTCCATAAAGCTTCGGATTCGGATCGCCAATCACATTTTTGTCCTTATCATTGATAATACCATTTTGGTCTCGATCATAGAATAAAATATCACCAGCATTGAATTTACTGTAGGTACCATCACTGTTTTTTAGTCTTAAGTAACCTTTGGCACCGGTTTCCACATTCGTATAAGCGGTGGAAGCCTGTAATGCCGTAGATAGTACTCCCAGACTTTTATATCCGTAGAAAGAGCCAGCTGGTTGGCCAACAGCAGTTAATACTTCTCCCCCATAAACACTAGTTGGATAACTACCGTTTGGCAATTCAGTCACCTCATTCTTATAATGGCCTACATTAACACCAAATTCCCATTTCAGATGCTTAAGATTCAAGGCTTTAGCATCAACCGAAAATTCATAACCTTTATTGGTCATAGACCCTCCGTTATTCCAGTATTGACCTAATCCGGTAATTTCCGGAGCATTCTTCAATGTCAACATATTGCTGGTTAAACTGGAGAAAACATCAAACGACAACGTTATCTGATCATTATTAAGGTTAATATCTGTACCAATATTGGCTTTAGCAGTTGTTTCCCACTGCAATTTCGAATTTTCCAAATTTGAAATGATTAGCCCATTTGCTTTATCCATAAAACGAACACTCGAGAAATAAGCCATAGCATCGTAATCCTTAATGTCATCGTTTCCGGTTACACCATACCCAGCACGGATTTTCCAAAAGTTAATGGCATCCACATCGTTCATGAATTCCTCTGAAGAAACAATCCATCCTGCATTGATGGAAGGGAATAATGCCCAACTGCGACCAAATAATTGAATACCACCCTCCGTATCATTTCCGAAACGCGATGAAGCATCCATGGATGCAGTTGCAGTCAAGAAATAACGACCTTGATAATCATATTCGGCTTGCAAAAAATGAGATAGCGATTTTGTACTGTTATTCACTCCGTAAACCTGTAAAAAATCGAAACTTCCGGTAACAAATTTAGAAATGTCCGATTTGGTATTATGCTCGGTAACATAGGCTGATTCTAGTGTATTGTTGATGTAGCGAAATCCGTAGGTTGTCTTTAGATGGTTTGATTCATCCAATGAATTAACATAGGTTAATCGGGTTTCATCAAAAATATTCTGATTGCGGATAGCTTGACTGGATACCTGATTCTCGGAGTATCCCTTACCTTCAATATAGCGAAGCGCCGTTCCACCCATCGGTACAAAACGCCTTTCGTTATCTTTGTACAAATCATAATTGAACCTGGTACGTAAAGTCAATTCCGAATTGATTCTATAAATAGGTTCCACACCAAAATTAAATCGCAAAGTCTGCGTACTGTTCAACGAATTGGCAAGGATAGCGGTAGGATTACCAATATCAAAGACATCTGCATCCGCATAATCCAAGGTTCTATTTCCGGCCTTGGTATAGGTGAACGGGCTGACAATCGGTGATTTGATCTTACTCAACCATGTCGGAGAGGTATAAAAATCCATGCCATCGTCTTGCATGCTTCGTTCGGTTTGTGCAAAACCGATGAACATATTCATATCAAAATTTGACAACAATTTCAGGTCAGCGTTAAATCGGGTATTGATTCGCGACAGATCGGTCGTTTTAACTACCCCTTTGTTTGCGGTATAACCCAAGGAGAAATAGTAGGCAGCATTGTCGTCACCTCCCATTACATTTAACATGTAGCTGTTGTTCGTACCCCCTCTATAAACTTCGTTATTCCAGTTGGTCTCGTTATGGTACGTATTATATAGGACTTTTGTAGGGTCCGTTTCCATAAAACCGAGTAAAGTCAACTGGTCTTCAGGAAGACCATTGGGATTATACGTACTCTGAAGATAACCTTTTTCCGAAACCGTATTATTCGGCAATCCTATACTACTAAACAAATCATTTGTAAATATTCTGAACTCTTCTCCTTTCATCATTGGAACAGATCCAGGTTGTGAGACCACACCACCTAAAACGTTCACATTAATCTTGGTTACTGTCGACGTGGAATGTTTGGTATTAATTAAAACAACACCATTAGAAGCTTTGCTTCCATAAATGGATGTTCCATCTTTAATGACAGAAATATTTTCAATATCGTTCAAATCGAGACTTTCAAGTGTATTGTCGAAAAAGCCCGACTGAATGGATTGATTACCATACATACTTTCCCAAACGACACCATCCACTATAAATAAAGGTTGCGCATTTGAATTTAGCGAATTCAACCCACGAATAAACAGGGAGGAGCCCTGATTGAATGCACCCGAATGGCTGATACCACGTACATCGCCGGACAAGGTCGAAGCAATAAGATCATCTGCAGTCAAAACAGGACGTTGACCTGAGGATGAGATAGCTTTTTCTGAAGCCGTAAGAGCTGACATCGGGAGAATTCCATTCAAAGAAAAAATATCCTTAAACAAAGGAGTAAAAACATCTGAATTCAGCTCTATGACCAATTCAGTCCTTCCACGTACGGGAACTTCCGTGGAATTAAAATCATATGCTTTTACCAGAAGAACATCTTTAGAAGAAGGCACACTCAACTTAAATTGACCTTTTTCATCCGTTACCGTGGATATCTTCTTGTTTTGAACCCGAATTTCGGCAGCAGCGATGGGGGTACCTGTACCAGCAACGCGCACGATGCCTGTTACTGGAATTTGAGCCATAATAATGCCACAGGTGATGGAAAACAGTAAAGAAAGCATCACTTTCCGTTTAAAACAGTTAACAGACCTGTTCATAGTATTGTTCTGATTTTTCATAGTCGTTCCTTTTTTCTCTTTACTATTGTACAGGTTCAAGGATTATACAATCAATTCGCAAATACCTGTTGTAAGCCTTCGTATCTGCAGCGGACGTTGTAGCTAAATTCTTAATTCTAATACCAATATTAACGCCGGAAGTCAAATTTGTTGGAGTTACCGACCTCGATTTCCAAATTCCACTCGTCAGGTTCGCATTCGGAAACACATAATCCTTAGCAATCAACATTTTGGTCATGTTAAGTGGATCGGTTATATAGTTGGTGACAGTCAACTTGGTATATGTCGGTTGTGGACCAGACGAATACGTTGCCAAGTTAACATTCGAAGATATTGAACACTCCACTTTAAAAGGACGTTTGTCAATTGTGTCAGTAATGACCGTAGGAACAAAAACAGCGTAAATATTGTATTTGGTAGAAAGGGTGTTTGGTATGGGAAAGACCAGCGTCAAAGGTGAGAGTGCACTAGTGGATGTTGGTCTGCAAGAGATATATGCATTCTTGGAAACATTGAATTTTGTACCCAAGCTGGAAAGAGTCGTAATTTCATAATTCGTTGAAAAACGTCCACCGTACGCATTTTCTGCTTCAACCCTAATTTCCTTACACCACGATTCTGATGGTTTGTGATTCAACTTGCTTGTTTTATAGCCGTATCCATTGCTAAGTATCAATTTCTCCGAATTCATGAACAAAGAATCGGCGTTAGTGAATTTATTATAGCTAGTCGAAAAAAGTGCTCCACCGGCAATAGGAGTATCAATCCGCCCCCAGAAGAAAAGGTCATGGACTAACGTCCAAAGTGTGTTGGCACGTTGCGCCAATGCACCTCCATCCACCGTATTCATCTTGAAATAGGGCGAGATTCTATTATATGCATCAATCCAGGCTGCATTATCAGGTAAAATGGATGTATAAATGCTGTCTTCCAGATCTAAGTCTCCAAGACTGGTTAATATATCATTGCTATTGGTAAAGACTGAATCGATAAATACATTATTATCGTAACTGAGATTATAGTCCAACACTCTCTTATTCAGTGACCTGACATATGCACGAAGAGAATCAAGACCTTCTTTATATTCGATATTCTCCCACTGATTATAACGATAAGGTACGATATTGCTCATAACCTGAAGCAAACCATTGTTCGTTGCTATGTCCTTTTCAATTAGAGGGACACCATCCATTGTTGCATAATCCATCTTATTATTGAAAACCAACCGCTTACCATTTAGCATTGTAATCGTCATGCTATCTGCCTGAGATACTGGATGGGCATAGGTTGCTATATGATTGGTGACCAAGTTTTTCCAGGATGCCGTATCCAATAAAACGAGATTGTTTATTAGAGAAGTATCCGTAGGTGCCCATATAGTATACGCTGTCGTTTGGCTTAAGATAGAATCATATCCTGTAAATTGAATCATACCCAGGAAAATACGCAGATCACTCCTGGATTTGATGTAATCAATAAGGTTCGAATCGATCTTCCCTGTGTCTTTTACACTGTAATGAGCGTCCCATTCGTCATTGCAAGACGTGAAGCTAAAACATGTCAACAGCAGGACAAGTGCTGAATACCCGTATTTCTTTAGTTTCTTCATTGTATTTTGATTTACCATTCAAAATTATCTTTAATATATATCCTCCGTTTCCAAGGCACTGGTTGGAACAAACTCCAAGTAATCCATCATGAATTCACCTCCACTAAGTCCTTTAACCATTAAAACATGGTTTCCTGCAGTCTTGAACGTATATGTACCAAGAACTTTCCGCAGCAATTGAGGGCTCATACGGGCATTCTCACCCTGAGACCAACCGGCAGTAGGCACTTTAAAACATGCAGGGCCTTTCATATATCCCCTGTTGCGCATCATTTTATCATTCTGATATCCGTATGGATCATCCGTATCATCGCCAGGTTTAACGTAACCAATAGACGTAACTGTTGCATAATTATTAAGATTGAGGGGTACACCAGCAGGAACATCATCAAAATATAATTGGGCTACACCACGCTTTCCATTGGTCAGATAGCCAAAGCGAACTTCATACGTGCCCGCAGGGACTGGGGGTGTCACGATGGAAAAATCATACAAATTCCCGGTAGTGGAACTCAAAAATATTTCGTCACCTTCATAATCCTGATACATATAATAGGGTGTCAGATACCCCACTACAGTTTGTTCAGAACTGGTTATCCGGTCTATATATCCGCGTGGAAGCTTGAATTGAAGGTTCGGTGCTGTTAGGCCACGGCCACGGAGGTTATTATTGGTCAATTCCGGGAAGAAACAGGCCGCGTCAAAACGCAACCGTTTGGTTGCCATCGTATTGGCAACATCAAAATTATACACCAGCATATCATTGATTTCATGATATACACCATTTACGGCCGTCTTATCGTTGTATGTCGTAATTTCTACCACCTTCGCTTGATTGTCAGAGGAGGTATACATATTAAGTTGATTGGTCTTGTGTGCTGCACGCAATTTAGTCACCTCAATCAATGTACTCGGACACATCGTTTCAATATACTCATACATATCCCGAGTCTTGATCATATGATCTAAATCGTATGCATCAATTATTTTTGAAAGGTTTAACTGTTTATTGACCATATGGTAAGCAATAAACCGGTTTAGACTGTTTTTTCGGCTGATCAGCACTGTATCGTTAGCATCTAAAGGATAGACTTCATCATAAATGGATTTGGCATACGCTTTCAACGTCTCTATATTCGATATGTCATGTTCATTCATCGTAGCATTGCTTTCCATAAATACCGTATAACCAAATTTCCGGAAGGCAGGGTATTCTTGGTAAAACCAGCCACTGGACGTCTTTGGAACCAAAGATGTTGTGGGATATTTTGTGACATCATAGGTTTCATCCTTCTCTTTCCGAAGAGAGTCTATCAAGCCTGTAGCCACCATCGCATCGTAAAAGATGGAAAACTTTTTATCTTTGGCTATAAGTGCGGCGACACCTTCACGCGTTGGATTCAATACTTTACTAATTTTATGAATGACACCATTATGCACCGTGATATCTTTATTTAGGATTAGGGAAGAATCGTTCACCCACGTTCCATTTCCAATGCTGTCAAACGTTATCTTGAAATAACGGTCACTCATGCTCATAGGTCCTTGATTTCCTCGGATGAATTGTGAATTCATCAAAATGGTTCCATTGAGGAGATGATCATAAGCAATCAGCTTCAACGAGTCCATCGAATAATCGCCCAAACCATTTTTGTCATGCTCAACATAAAAATTGCGCATGGCAGAATCATCGGGTGCAAAACACGTAAACTCACCATATGTTTTCAGCAATCCAATGACATCGGTCGTATCAAGCAGACGCGTAAATTCAATAAAAGTCTTCGTAGTATCCTGCTCAAAATACTGTCCCATTGTCTTATCTGTAAAAGTGTACAAACTGCCACCAATATCGTCTGAGTTACAGGCAGTAAATAGCCCCGTTGCTCCGATGACCATCAGGATAATAACGTATCTATTTTTATAAGCAAGAAGCATTTTCATTTTTTTTAACTTTAGAATTGGTTCATTCAACGTGTTGAAGAAGTTCCAGATTCTTCATAGAATGGATTCTGGATCAAATTCGGATTGGCTTCCAGTTCTGTTTTGTTTATCGGCATATACATGGCGTTGAGCACTGGCGCACCCAGTGATATACCAGCACCGGAGGCTTTTGCTTCCACGTACATATTCATACCTGAGGTAGTACCTTCACGTCTCGCTAAACGAACAAGATCAAACCAGCGTTTACCCTCAAATAAGAACTCACGTTGACGTTCCCTAAGTATTAATTTTTGTATATCTTCTTTAGCAGGGTAACTGACCAATTCCAATGGGGCATCGAGTTCGTTGGAGCGGTGATAGGTCTTGTTTACCAAAGCAATGGCTTCAGTCAAGTCTGCAGTTGCACCTTTCTGTGCCAAAGCTTCCGCCTTCATCAATAGAACGTCGGAAAGTCGGTAAACAATCCAGTTGGGTGTCGAGGAGCGATAGGTATAGGTTGAGGTACCGGTGCTAGATACCATTCTACCATAACCCGTATATTTATAAATAAAATACATCCCCCCATACAAATGATAGGAATCCAAAGCTCTAACATCATCTTCACTTTCCAGCAAAGTACTGGAAACTTTGAAATTGAACGGGCTGTATAAACCTGAAACTTTTTCATCGGTGTTGTAGGCTAATGTTGCAGGGAATGCAAGTTCTCCAAGAACGTCACCACTATAACCATATAGATTTCGAACAGGATTGTTTTTTTGTATATCATCGTTAAATTGCAATTCAAATATGCTTTCTGATGAGTTCCCGCGATAAAACACATAGGGATAAACTTCTTCTGCAGTAACCAACTTGACCGTTGTATCGGCCAATACACGGTCGCAAGCTCTAATGCAGTTGTTATAGTCGTTATCCCACAAGTAAACATCTGCAAGCAAGGCATTGACTGCATTCTTGGTGATTCGTCCTTTATTCATAGCCTCATTTCCATAACTCTCAGTTGCCCATACCCTTGCACTGTCAAGGTCGGCAATGATGTTCTTGACAAGCACATCTTCAGTGGATTTTGGATAATCATACACCTGTAAATCACCAACACTCGCAGTCGTCACCCATGGAACTTCTTTAAAAGCGCGGATCAAGTAAAAATAGCACAATGCTCGAAGGGTCTTTGCTTCAGCCTTAACCCTGAGCAGGTCACCTTCCGTGAAGTTACGATCTCTTTTAGTGACATCTGGGGCATCTTGTAGCACCGTGTTGCAATAATTAATGACTGAATAAAAAGAGCCCCATTTACTAAAGACATTAGACGATGTAATGTCACCAATCAGTATTTTCATTAAATCAAAGCGCTCATTGGGGAAGGATCCGGTTGGTATCAAATTGTCTGAACGAAGCTCACCCCATGCAATCATCCTGTAGACGCAGTCATCCTCTGTTAGTCCGCGATAGCAAGAAGCCAAGACTGATTCCACATCGCTCTCGCTCTGCCAGAAATCTTCCAAAACAACTTCTCCTTCCGGTTTTATCGTAAGCCAGCCAGAACAACTGGAGAATGCAAAGAACACACTGGTTGCTATCAATAGGGAAAAATATTTCTTTATCATGGTTTCCAATATATTATAATCCGATAGAAATACCCAAAGTCACATCTTTTGACCGCGGGGTAGCATTGTTGTCGGTACTGATACTCAATGATCCGTAACCTACTTCAGGATCTACACCGGTGTATTTGCTCCAAACCGCAACATTATTAAAATTAACGTATGCACTTACTTTCTTTAAACCGATAGGCTTCAGGATAGCTGGTGGTACTGCATAAGAAAATTGCAAGTATTTGAAACGCAAGAAAGATCCGTCCTCCACATAACGGTCGCTTCCCAACCAGTTTTTTCCATAGTGATACAACGCTCTAGGCATATTGGTTACATCACCATCCTTACGCCAGCGCCAGTTCACTGCGATACTCTGATTGTTGTCATTATACATGTTTTCTGCATTCATCCGCGCAGCATTGATGATTTTATTCCCATAACGGAAGTTGAAGAACATATTGCAGGTGAAACTCTTGTATCTGAATGACGGCCCAAAACCGCCATTAATCTTAGGATTGGAATTGCCTAAATAAACAATGTCCAGCTCATCAATACTACCATCGTGATTGATGTCTTCATAAATGGCATCCCCACCTCTGAACTTGTACGGAGCACCGCCCTTTTTTGAATAGTAATTGAACCACATGGGCTTCGGATTGCCGGCCTGGTCGGTTACGACATTTCCGAATTCATCATGAGCAATGGGAGCTGTTTCGGTCATTCCTTCCGTATAATCATCATACTGATACACCCCTTTGTAACGGAATCCATAAATAGAACCAAAGGAATTGTTTACCTGTACACGCGTCAAGTAAGAACCGTTTTCATAATTAAAATCACCGTTATAACTGTCAAGCAATTTTTGATCCAGTTGAATCAGTGTGTTTTTATAATTTGAAAGGTTGAATCTGAAGTCGACACTAAACTTACCGACCTTAATGAATTGGTTAGCATATAGGTTCAATTCCCAACCATCGTTATCCATTGTTCCACCATTCAACCAAGACTGTTTATCATAACCGGAGGATGAAGCTTTTGGAACATCTTTAAATAATAAATCGGAGGTGGTTTTATGATAGAAGTTCAAATCCACGACATACGTATCGTTAAACAGGCCTAAATCCAAACCATAATTGAACGATTTGGTGGTTTCCCACTTAAGGCCGTCCAATCGAAGATTCGACGGCCTCATTGCATTTGTTCCGATGTAGGAATCATAATTTGAATAACGACTGTAAGCAAGTCCTTCTGCATTGGGTTGATTACCAGCAATACCCCAGGACGGGCGAATGGCCAACATGCTCAACCATGATTTGGTCGAACTCATAAAGGGTTCGTCAGAGATGATCCACTTGCAGTTCACCCCTGGAAAATTACCAAATTGACGTCCTGGGCCAAATCGAGTGGTGCCATCCCGACGCAACGTAGCATCAAAAATATAGCGGGATTTATAGCTGTAGTGCGTTCTACCCATAAATGCCACCGAGCGCCAAGAACCATGCCAGGAACTGGCATCAGACAAATACGCATCCTGAGTGGGATCGGTAGCGGCACCCGAAGGCAGGGAATGCGATGTAATTCCTTGTCCTATGGAATTTCCAGTCTGGATCTGGAATGAACCATATAAGAGAAAACTATGATCTTCATTCTCGAACTTAGGTTGCCAAGCTACATTCTGGTCTGAATAAAAGGACAATTTCTGTTCATCGGAGGAAGAAGATAAGTTTACACTCGGATCATCCCATTTAAGATTAGAAACTTCCTGCGGCAAAAACTTTTTATTTACGCTGTTGGTTAAATCAAAAGAAGCGGTCAGACTATAACGAAGTGTCGCTAATTTGGGATCAATAAGGTCATATGTCAATGTCAATGTCGGAAGGATGCGCAACGACTGAGCTTCATTTTTGGCAAGATAGGCCAATGCAACAGGATTCTTCAACTCTCTCTGATCTTTACTAAGTACCGAAGTAAGTGGTATATTATAATAGGCACTCGTGTTATTTCCCAGAGAATCCTGTGCATAGACACCAACGTTAGGCATTTTCTTATAGGCAATGGCTAACAAACTTTCTTTATTTTTATCATCCGTATAATTCAGCATATTGTCTGAATTTGTCAGCGAGAAATCAGCGATAAACCGGATTCGGTCAGACACAGAATACTCCAGATGCGATCTGGAAGTAATACGTTTCCAGTTTTGACCGATTATGGTACCATTCTGATCGAAAACCCCTAAGGTTACACGGTAAGTTGCCCGTTCACCACCACCGGAAACAGTGAAATATTGGTCATTAATACCGCCAATCTGAGTCACTTCATCCACCCAGTCTGTATTATTGTTGTAATTCTCATATTCCAAGAAGTTCTTATTATAGTTATACTCATCCACATTGGTTGCTGCATCGTTGGAATAGGGATTCAGATAAGCCTGTTTCATCAACATCGTGAAATCACCACCGCTAAGCATATTAATGCCTTTGGGTTGTTTTGTGATGGTTTTACGAAAGGAATAATCCCATTTCACTTTACCGGCCGCCCCTTTTTTCGTAGTGATCATCAAAACCCCGTTTGCACCTTTGGATCCCCAGATGGCCGAAGCGGCAGCATCCTTTAGTACCGTAATGTCAAGAATATCATCCGGGTTTATGCTGAGCATATTGGCATATTGTTCCTGATTGGAATTGGCGTAGTCGAAGTTTTTGTCAACTTCTGCCGTATAGGGAATACCATTGAGTACGATCAAAGGTTCACTGCTGCCAGTAATGGAAGTCACACCACGGATACGCATGGAGGAACCACTACCCGGGTCACCGGAATTGGCCACGATATCCAGACCAGCAATACGTCCTTGTAAAGCTTCATCCACGGAAGAGACCTGAAGGCCTTCAAACTCTTTGGCATCCAGCGTCTGCATGGCCGATCCAATTTCGCGAGTCGGTATGGAATAACCACCTTCGGAACGCTTCCTGGTTGCTTTAATGACAACTTCGGTAATCATCGTATTTTCCTTCATCACAAAGTTCATGACCTTTTGACCTGCCATTTTTCGTAATTGCTGTGAAAATCCCGTATAGCTGACAGACAGACTATTGTTCAAGTCTTTAACTTTCAGTACATAATGCCCGTTTACATCAGTTGCTGCTGCACTTACCACACGGTTGTTGGCATCCAGCTCTCGTATCGAGGCTCCGATTATTTCAGATCCGTCGGTTGCAGAAGTTACACTTCCTTGTACAATAAGTGCAGGACCGGCATTCTGGGCCTGAAGTGAAGCAGTCGTCAAGCACAAAAGAAGCAACATCCATGCTGCCCGTTTCGGGTTCTTCGTATTTTTCATCCGAAAATCAGTTTTAATATCATAACATGCTCTTTTCATGGTCATTGGAAAGTCAGGACATCATCAATCTGGTGAATCACAGCAGAAGCGGAAGTCGTTATGGATGAGGTGATAAAGGCTACACCATTAGATGCACCGGTACCGTCCACATTTTTATAATACGATGGCACTTTGGAAAATATATAATCCTTGGCTATGATATTGCGTAATTTGGGATCACCAGTCACATGTGCTGTTTTGTTTGTTTCAGTCGTCAGAGTCATGGAATTGGAGTCTCCTTTCACTCCTATTTTATAGTAGCGGTTTTTTCCGGTTAGGAAATGCGTACGAGCTACGTCATTCTTAATTGTCGCGGACTGATACAATTCATCGACTGATTGTCCAAAGAAAACAGCATCATCCTGAAAATGGTATCGAAGAAAGCGGATCACTTTATTAATTTCCTGAGCTTGCTGCGGTCCCTGCGGCATCACATAAATGGAGTCCCACGGCATGATGAGTTTGCGATCGATTGCCGATTGCATAGCAGCATCGGTCGGAACATAAATGGTATATCGATAGGCATTGAAGAAATTAATCATGAAATCAACACCCTGAGGAGAGAAAATTTTATAGACACAGGTATCGGGCACTCCGTTCAACATGTCATAAAACATTCTGAATTCTGGCGTTTCACTCAATACCTTATAGACTGAATTTAAGGAAGGCTGAATGGGCTTATCAATGAAATAGGTGTTTCCGTTTGATTGCCTGAACACATTTTTCACTTTGGAAGGGGTATTTTTTTCGGTGTCGTATCCACCTTCCACTGTCATGTTTGCGCCAGTACCATTCACCTTGATCAAGTCATTACCTTTGGTTACATAATAGTTGTTCCCTGATTCCACATCACCCACTACAATATGGGTGTCCAACAATTTCCAAAGACGATTCTGAATGAAGGCTGCGTCCGTAATAACACCGATGGAATCATTATCAGTGAGTTCAACCCATGGAGCATTCTTGTTAAAGGGACAGATAATAGCATAGACACTTGCCGTTTTCACATTGTACTTAAATCTCAAACCACCTTGAGGTGCATCCTGACCATAGGCGATGGGGTCAATATAGGTTGAAAAGTACTCATCGGTAGGAACAAACACACTGTATTTACTCACCAATGAATTGATATACAATTTATAGAACGCGAACGTTGTTACGTTATCTGCAGCAGTTTCAGATCGTGTTATAGCCCAATTGTATATATTGGTGTTTGAACTTAAAAGAATAGGACTGTAAACAGAGATATAATCGACAGGAGGATAGACTTGGTTGGTCAGGTAAACTTGTCCGTTAACAGCGGTATAGGCACCATCGATATGACTGGGTTCAACTGCCAAACGGTAGTTTTCAGCATCAACCATTTTGCTAAAACGACTGGGCACGGATTCTATGAAGGATGAACGCATGTGCCGCTTCAGAAATGGTATAATGATGTTGTCAGGTACATTATCCCAGCTACCGAAGCGGCTTTTCAGAATAGCTCCCACTCCACTGTTGAAATAATCGGTCATGGCCTGGTCGGTAGGCGCAAACATGGCAGCCATATCAGGATAGATGGAGGTTGCTGCATAACTGTTCCATCCCGGATCGAACGGTAACAAATTCGTCAATGGGTAAGACGCATTTGGCACATAGGTCGTAATAAAGGTTATATTGCCGCTTGTATATTTCGTCGTTGCGAAATAGTGCTTTACAAAAATGGAATCAATAAATGTACGCCCTGGCAATGAATTGTAATTTTTCGTGATGTCATCATCATAATAGGGTGCACAAAAACGGTCCAACAACTTTGTGAAAATTTTAGTACTGTCGTTGTTCTCAATATACTGAGCCATATTCTTAGGGGCCGTCAACACATGATCTAATACATGAATGTATCCATTCTTGCAAACCACATTGGGAATCACCACTTTATCATTAAAAATATGAACATCGCCTTTTTGGCGGGTTAAACCACCTGAAAGTAGTCTGAAATCCTCGTCCGTGATACTGTTTGAATTAAGAAATTCTTGGGTATAAAAAACCATGGGCATCATGGATGCATCCTTCATGATATGAATACCACGAGTCTTGTATGGATCCCAGTATTTGCTTTCCGGTATCTGTCCTTCAAAATCATAGGCGATACTGTCAAGTGGAGATAGTGCCGTAAGGCGACGCATGGCTGAGTTCTCATACGTCGATCCATTATAATAATAGTTCACCATCGTTTGCAACAGATAGGCATTGTTGATGATGGAAAAATTCATCAGATACTTCATTTGAGACAACGTCAGGTCTTCAAAACGATTCACTCCCCAGTTGTTATTCTGGAAAAAGGCATCGTAGGCACTGTCGTTTGCCACGAACAATGTTTTACTACCAGTCAGCTTCATATCCTCCGTATAATTAAGGGTATCGATCAGCCTCAAGGTATTCTTATAATTCCCTTGTTCTTCCAGATATCCATAAATACTGGAACCTAGCCATTTGGGTTCCTGATTGTCGTACAGATAGGGATCACTGCAGGAGACCAGCGCGGAAATCGCCAAGACAAGCACCGGTACGATTCTGATTAACCGATCTTGCACGTTCTTTGGGAAATTTCTCATTTCAGTTTGGGTATTTATAAAATGGTTGTTCAAAAAAAAAAGTAAAACGACCTGAGACCGATGTCATTAATAAATGACTCCGATGTACAATAAGGCTGAAAACGGACTGGGGAAAAAGCGGTGTTTCATGGTTGCGCCCAAGCACAGGTTGTTTTATTTAAATGTACGGTGCAAAGAAAACGTTTTTTAAGGAACTTTAGGTCTAAATATCATTCAAAATACGTCTTAAAATTTGTCATGCTATCTAAAGGCGGCAAGATAAACATACATAAATGCCTTTTGGGAGATTGAAACCATTTTAATCCATTTTGACTGATTTTTAGTCCTATCTTTATCCGAAAAGTAGTTACTTCGTACATTAAAAAACTGAACATGCCTAAATCGAGACGATGGAAATAAAATCTTTACGCACAGCACTTTTTCTGGTTTTGAACCTGTTAACTCTTACTATTTTTTCTCTAGATGCCAGAACAACGGTAACGATTACCGAGGGTATAGTCACAGCCGCTTCATATACCGACAAGGAAGTTTTTTTAAGCGGAAGTGCCGAATTACATCTTACAGCAACCTCATCGATCCTAACGAATAGCATCATTCGCCTAAACGGTGAAAATGCCTGGCTTTACATAGACAACGTACGGCCTGCCGCTGTCCTTTCTACCATCATTCCCAATCTGTTTGTAGATACAATAGCCGCAGTAAACAAGACCAATATCAGGGTGGCCATTTACAAGCAGGGCACGGTCATCATGGCTCAGCCATCGACCTATAAGCCGCTGACTGTTTTTACCGATTTGAATTGCACGGGTGATTCAGCCAAATACAGCCTGTTTACCAAATATTCGGGGACTGCGCTGGGTTCTGACATCGACAACAAAATCCGATCCTTCCGGTTAAAAAAAGGGTACATGGCAACATTGGCTTCTGCCGGTGACGGAACCGGTTACAGCCGTGTTTTCATCGCAGCCAATTCGGATCTGGTAATGAATACACTTCCTTTCGAATTGGATCAGATGATTTCATTCATCCGTGTCTTCAATTGGGAGTATACGAGCAAAAAAGGTTGGTGTGGCACCGGAGCAGGTTGCATCAATGACGCTGAAAAGGTGAACGGAACTTGGTCGTATTCCTGGAGTGCCGACCAAAATTCATCCGCAGGTGTGGAATATGTTCCCATCCGTCAAAACGGTGGATGGCCTAGTTTCAGCGAAATTTCCGGCAAGCAATATGTAACGCATGTATTGGGTTTCAACGAACCCGATCATACCGAACAATCGAATCTGACCGTTGTACAAGCCCTTGCACAATGGCCTGACATGATGCGCACAGGCTTACGCATCGGCAGCCCTGCCGTTACCAATAATTCCTGGATTTATGCTTTCATGGACAGTTGCAAGGCTAAAAACTACCGGGTGGATTTCGTTGCCTATCACGCGTATTGGGGCGGAAAATCGCCGGCCAACTGGTACAATGACCTGAAATATATTCATGAAAGAACCGGTCGCCCCCTCTGGATCACGGAATGGAATAACGGTGCCAACTGGACGTCGGAATGGTGGCCGACTTCCGACCACTCCCTTTCTGCAGCCAATGCAGCCAAACAGCTTGCAGACCTGAAAGGCATCCTGACGGTTCTTGATACCGCACATTTCATTGAACGGTACTCCATTTACAACTGGGTTCAGGATTGCCGTGCCATGATTCTGGCCGATACGCTGACACCCGCCGGCAAATTTTACAAAAGCAACAGTCCGACTTTTTCTTACAGAAGCATCAATGAGGTCATTCCGACCTATACGCTAAGCAAAACCACTATCGTTCTTTCAACCAGCGGAAAAGTAGCCAGCATTGTCATCAGTGATCCGAACGGCGAATTCTACCGTGGATTCATCATGGAAAAGAAAACAGCAAATGGTGATTGGGCACCTTTTTGGGATTCCAACATCGTCACTCAGAAATACATTTCGGACACCATTGACCTAAGCGTTTCAGGCAGTACTCGGTATCGGTTGCGCACCAAACTTCCCAATGGCAGCTTGTCGGCGTACACGAATGAAGTTGGTGTGGATGTCACCCGTGGAGATGCAGTTCAAGTCGGTGTGGCGAAAATCAGCAATATCGGCTGGAACCCCATCCTGCTGAACCAACCGTTCACAACCGTACCGACCATTATTGTCGGTGGCGCCAGTAACAAAAACAGCGGTACTCTTTTGACCACTAGAGCCAAACTGATCAACTTCAGCGCTAATTTCAATATACAAGCCATTCCTTGGGCCTATCAGAATATCACCTCTATTCCCCTGGAAGAAACGGTCCATTACTTGGCCTGCAATGCCGGAAGTTACGATTTCGCAGGCTTGAAGGCTTATGCGGGAAAAGGTTCCATCGGTTCGGCTTGGACTGCCGTCACTTTCCCCACCGCTTTTGACACCATTCCGGTCGTCTTGGCCACTCAGCTACTTTCCCCCACCTCTTATCCAACGACTGTTCGGGTTCGCAATGTGACAAAAATCGGTTTCGAGGCCCGCATCATGAAGGAAGCGACCAACGCTTCTATCATCAGCACAGAAACAGTTTCTTATCTGGCCATAACACCGGGCAGCGGCATCATCGACAATCATTCTGCACGCGTAGGTTTTACCACTACGAATGCGCTCGGATACATCGTTTCGTCCGTCCAATACGGCGACAGCTTGGCCAATCCTTTGTTTCTGAGCCAGATGCAAACCTGCAACGATGACTTGACGGCCGTGCTCCGCACTATTTATGTTGGTCCAAAATTTGCCAATGTCATCAAACAAAACGAAAAATCATCCACTCAAACACTGATGAAATCTGAAACCGGCGGTTTCCTGGTACTAGACCTTGATTCCAATATCCCGAACGGTATTAAAGAAGATCAATCCGATTTGCTCCGCATTTATCCCAACCCGGCGACAGACCGAATTTATTTCGGAAAATCCTTTCCAGATGGTATGGATGTATCCATTTACAACGTGCTCGGCAAACTCATCAGCATCATTCGCGTTTTTGGCAATCAACTGATTGTTCGGGACCTTCCTCCAGGTTGTTACCTGATGCGTTCACCTGCGTTCGGATCCGTCAAATTCATCAAACAATAAGGTAGAACTTCTCAATATCATGAAAAAAAACGTACTCATACTGGTCTGTTTCATCGGTTTCATGACCGTGTTCGCACAGAACAGGTTGAACATACACTTACGAAACACCCCTGTCCAGAAAGTGGCGATTTCTGCCATTGATAGTTTGTATATCGGTGGAAACGACACCATGCTGAACATTCGATTACTCAACCAATCGGTGACCGGATTCCCTGTTTCTTCCATCGATAGTCTGACTTTTAGTGATACCGTATCTTATCTTCCGGTTATTCAGACCATTGCCGTAGACAAAATCGTACAAAACGCTGCAAGGTCAGGCATTATAATCGTTTCACCTGGAGCCTCTTCCGTTACAATCAGGGGTATCTGCTGGAGTACAACAACCAATCCGACCATCGCTGACAGCAAATACTACAGTCCACTGTCGTCCTCGCCTCAATACATGTATTTATCTTCACTCATTGGAAGCACAACTTATTATGTACGGGCGTATGCCACGAATTCTTACGGAACCTCCTATGGTGAAACGTTCAGTTTTACGACTACAGCATATACCTTACCTGCCGTCACAACCGTATCCGTAACCAATGCAGGAGGCTTGGAAGCAGCATGTTCCGGATTAGTGACTAATACAGGAGGGTATCTGAAATGTTCGGTTCAAGGTTTTTGCTGGTCAACCGGCAACAATCCAACACTCGCCGACAATGTTGTGGTCAGCACCAGTTCGCTGGTCAATGTTGCCTACACTAAAAACATCGTTTTACCGACTTCAGGTACTACTTATTATATCCGTGCGTATGCCACCAATGCACAAGGCACCATATATGGAACTGTTCTTTCGGTCAAGCCGACCATGGGCAACCTAACCTACACCATCGACACGGGCACGTTCCCCGTAGGTAGTACCAACTACAACCTCATCAAAGTAGCTCTTGACAGTGCCATGTTCTATTATAACCGGTACGCTACATTCTCAGGTAACGTCTGGGTTTATTACAACGCAGGTATCCAAACGGCACAGGGAGGATATCGAAGTTCCATCGGGTTCGGCACCAACACTTGGTACATGCATGTCAGTACCGTCATGCATGAAATTGCACACTGGTTGGGGTCAGGCACCTCCATATCGTGGAAGAATTTCTGCAAAAATGGTTTATGGACCGGCCCTACTACTGTCGCTCTATTAAAATCACTGACAGGAGAAACACTTTACTGTGATAATAACGCAAATTTGTGGCATTTCTGGCCGTATGGACTGAATCAACGTTCCGAAGCTACCTCTGCCAATGTCTATATTATTCATGCAAAATTGTTAAATGCGATGAAAACAGATTGTGGATGGTAAAAAAAGTACAATAAGTCATAAAAATTTGTATTATTGTAACCCCAAACATTTTATAAAACCTTAAATTGAATTTTCAACCATATGTAGAACGATTTAAAACAACCACTAAAACCAGAAAAAGTAAAAACACACTACCTACCTTGATCGAAGAATTTTGAATTTAGAATTCTTATGTACCGTGGTCTCAGAACCACTCCTAACCTATAAACTAATTCACTAAATCCTTATTTATGAAACAATTCAAACTTCATTTCTTTGCCCTTGTGGCATTGCTTTGTTCTGTTTCTTTTTCGGTAAATGCAGTTGTCAATGTTGGTGACACCATCACTATGGATGGTGTTGTCTTCAAAGTACCTGCAGCTGGAACGAATCTGATCGCTAATCCGGGCTTTGAAGACGGATTGACAAGCGCTTGGACTTCGGGTACCGGTGCAGCCATCACGGCTACAGAATTTACCGTTAAAGATACCGGAGGTGTCAGCAATAGCAAATACCTCGTTGGAACAGCTAATACACTAGTAAACACCGTCGGTGCACTCCGCACTCTGTGGCCTTTACAGCTCGGAAAAGGGTATTTGCTAAGTTATTATTGCAGATTTCAAGATACCAGTAAAGTAACTGCTACCGATGCGAATCTGAAAGTTTCCCAAACAAATGCAGCCGGCACCGAATCGCTGGTTCTTTTGGCCAATTCATCCGCCGGTGGCAAGAATGTCTGGGCGTTGAATCAGACAACTTTCACAGGCAAGTACAATTCAGTGCAAGTTCATTTCCGTTCGCTAAACAATCTTTTCGGATTTGATTCTTTCTCTTTGATAAAACTGGACAGTATCGGCCTTGATGTTACAACCATCAACACCGCCATTGCCAATGCGCAACCTTATGTTGCCTTGAACTACCCTGGTCTTGCCACTCTTAATGCTGCCATTGCTGCAGCTCAGACAGCCAAAACCACGGTGACCTCCATTGCAGGCGTTGCAACCGCAGCCAACACGCTTAACATGGCTGTTCGTGCCTACAGGCTTACGCAGTCCGTTGCTCCTGGTGATTCGCTGAACTTCTCGTTTGCGATTACCAATCCGGGAATGGATGCTTCCTCCAACTCTGTTTTACCAACCGGTTGGAACATCATCGCGACCAACGGAAACGGTTATACGGGTACCGGACAACACTATTCCGGTGTTGCTTCGAACCGATACATGGACTCATGGAATGGCACCGCAGGAGCCTTGATTTATGTAGCCCAACAGAAGATTACAGGCCTTCCCAAAGGAACATACCGTGTATCAGCCGCTGCACGTGCGTCAGGTACAGGTGTTTATGTTACTGGTAACGACAGACAAACTGGCGTTCCTGTCAACAACGATGTTGGTGGAACCTTAGGCCCGACGTTGAAAGGATGGAACTTGGTAAAAGTAGATTCCATTATCAATGTCAGCGACGCTGTCACCATCGGTGCCAAAACAACCGTTGGTTGGTTGGGTACTTGGTTCAGCGCAGACGATTTCACCCTGACCTATTTCGGTGAAAAAGTTGCCGACTATCAGAAATACATGGCTACGGTAGCAACTTCGGTTCGCGCCATCGACCTAAGCACTGTTCCAAACGGAGTGGATGCGCTCATCACTGCTTCATTGGCCAAATCGGACACTGCCAGCACCGTCACATCGGTTCTTGCCGTGACCAACCAGCTTATAGCAGCAAGAGACTCCGCCACCAACGCAGTGGCTCCATATGCAAGTCTGAAAGCGTTGATCGTTTCAGCCGGAGTTATGGACACCACGTATGCAGGTTTGGCAACATTGAGGACAGCCATCACCGCAGCCAACACCTTAGTTGGTTCAGCTACCGCTATGAGACCGGAAATTCTTGCCGGAATCAAGACGCTGAACAATGCCATGTTGGCCTATCAGTATACCAAGCCCGCTTCAGCCACATCACCTGCCGACTTTACATTTGCCGTTGCAAATGCAAGCTTTGAGCTGGGAAGTACTACTGGTTGGACGACAAGTACAGGTGCAAGTGATAACGGTGCCAAGTTGAATTCAAATGCGACCTACACCATGTCAGGTGTAGACGGTCTCTATGTCTTCAACATTTGGGGCGGAACAACCTTGCCATTTGTTATCAAGCAAGATATTACAGGCCTGCCGAAAGGCACCTATAAGCTCATTGCTACCGTAGCAACCGATACGCTGAATACCATCAAACTGTTCGCCAACGGCACGTCAAAAAATCTCCTTCCCAACAATAAAGGAAAAGGTTTGACGGACACGCTTGGAATAGTAACGGTTGCCGACGGAAAACTGACTATCGGTGCACAGTCGCAGACTTGGTTTAAAGCCGACAATTTCCGTCTGCTTTACTATCCTCCGATTGACTACACTGCTTCCATTGTGAACCCAGGCATCACCGGTACATCCAACACGGCCGCAATTACAGGCTGGACGGTTACCAAAAACACTGGTAATATTAGCGGAACCGGTCAGCACTATTCATTGGTGACCACCAACCGTTATCTTGATTCTTATCATGGAACGGTCGGTTTCCTTATCTATAATGCGCAGCAAACCATCAAAAATGTCCCCAATGGTATTTATTCCATGGTTGCAGCTGGACGTTCCTCTGGTACCAAGGCTTACATGTTCGGAAACGACGCTCAGACAGAAATCATCAACAATGGTGGTGCAGGCGGAGGTTTAGGCAACGGCTGGAACAAAATATCCGTTGATAATGTTGTTGTCATGGACAGTTCCGTAACCATCGGTGTCAAAACCGTTACCGGTTGGACCGGCCAATGGTTTAGTGCAGATGACTTCACGTTGTCTTACAATGGCCCAGGTGATTTTGCATCTTACAAACCTGTAATGGATAGTTTGATTGCCAAATCAAAACGTTTTGACCTGGCCACTTCCCCTGACGGACAAGATGCCCTGTTGGCTACAGCCATCACAACGGCAGAAGCCGCCACGGACGAAGCAACTATTCTGGCAGCTTACCCCGCACTGAAGAAAGCCTACGACAACAATGTAGCTTCTGTGGCTCCGCTTGCTAAACTGAAAGCACTGGTCACCAGCTGCACAACCGTGTCGACTACAACTTCATACACTGGATTGGCAATCTTCACTACTGCCATTACCACTGCTGATGATGTAGCCAAGGCTGCTACTACGTTGACGACTGATGTAATCGCTGCAACTACGGTTCTGAACAAAGCGCTTTATGATTATAAGGTGATGCAACCTGCTCCGGCAGACTTCACCTTTGCAATTGCGAATCCAAGCTTTGAAGATGTATTCAACGCTGGTGTAGATCCCGCGTCCATCAAACCAAACGTTGGTGCTGCTGTAACTCCTAATGGTTGGAATGTTTTGGCCAATATCGACGTGACTGCTGCAGGGATGAACCTGAATAGTGCTTCCGGCACAAGCATGGCAGACGGGAACTGGGGTTATGAAACATGGTGTACAGGTGGCAAGTTCAAGAGTGCCAATGTATCTCAGAAAATCGTTGCTCCTACTTCAGGTTATTATACACTGACTGGCAAACTCCGTTGCGATGTAAGCTCACCAAGCTTGACCGATCCTTTGAAATATGACGGACAAGTGTATGCCAAAGTTGGCAATGCAGCTGAAATCAAATCAATCAAATTGGCGGAAGCTCCTGGATTCATCTCAGGTACTGGTTGGAATACCAAGGCTGCCTGGAGAACGATGACTGTGTTCTTCAAGGCTAATGCAGGTGACACCATCAAACTGGGTGCCCAATCCACCAGCTTTATGCAGATGGACAACTTCACGTTGTCTTTCCAAGGCAATAACAATCCTGCTACCCTTGATGTGGCTTATATTGCTTTTGTAAAGACTATGGATGCTACTGCCGACTCTGTCAAGAACGATCCTATCTATCGTATGCTTTCCAGAGATCCTAAATTGAATGTAGTCATGCATGCACTGACAGACGTTTCTGCCACCGCTACCTTCGACCAGTCACCGTATGACGCTCTGGTCATTCAGGAATCGTTCAGCAGTACGGCTGCAATACTCAAACCGGGTGGTGCATTAAGTTTGTCCATGCTTGCTGTTCCGACCTTGATGAACAAAACCTATACGTTCAAGGCAGGTGGCGCATTTGCAACTGGTGCTGCCGGTGCAGGTGTTGAAGCAAATCCTGGCGTATTCTCCATCAAAGTGGATACAGCAAACTGGACCAATCCGTTGTTTAAAGGAATTCCAATTATCGGCGATACCATTCAATTGTTCACAAAAGCAGCACAGGATTTAGGCATTCCACCTACAACTGTACTTACGACAAACAAAGCTTTGAATTATGCAAAGGATGTAGTCGGAACTGAAGGGACATTGTTGGCCTATCCGTTAGGAATCTCCATTGCCAAGATTTCCATAAACAATGTAGTAGCTCCTGATACTTTTGGCGGACAGCCCATCAAAACCAGAATGATCCTCCTTGGCCAGAACTTCGGCGCTCTTTGCCGTGACCATGGCAAGAACATCACGAATGCCAACTACACGTTGTGGCGTAATGCTGTTTATTCCTTGGTTGGTCTGACTATTCCTGAAACAGGAGTAAGCCTACCTGCTGTTGTTAATATAGCTGGCAGTGCAGTTCCTGCATTTAACACCTTAGTTGTTGACTCATCAGCCACCAACAATACCGTTAAAATTGGAGGTTACAATCTGTCTGGCGACATCAAGTTGGCACTGAGTGGAGCTGGAGCTTCCATGTACAAACTCAGTTACGACTCGTTGATTTCTGTTTCAGGTGCTACTAAGGATTCTCTTTTGACAATTTCCTACAAGCCCACAGCCGCGGGAGTACATGTTGCCAAACTGATCATCAGCACGCTGAATTTCCCAGATTACATTATTAATCTGAGCGGAAGCGCGAAAAAGGATGTTTCTTCCTGGATTGTAAACCCGGGTATCGACGCAGCCGATGGTGGAGTACAACCGAACGGTTGGAACGTAATCAAGGGAACAGGTAACTCGAACACAAATACCGGACAACATTATTCCGGAGTTGGGACCAATCGTTACCTGGATTCATGGAACGGCACTACTGGCTCAATGATCTATACAGCCACTCAGGTTGTGAAGAGCATTCCGAACGGTATCTATGACATAAGCGCCGCAGCCCGCACATCAGGCTTAGGTTCTTATATCTTCGCCAACGACAAGCAGACCGAAATAATCAATAACGGTTCAGCTGGTGGTGCTCTTACTGGTGGATGGAACACGATTCCGGTTACCAAAGTGGTAGTCATCGACAGCACCATTGCTATTGGTGCCAAGACCGTTACCGGTTGGACAGGAACTTGGTTCAGTGCTGACGACTTCAAGATGACCTATTTTGGTCCTGGAGAATTTGCCGACTACAAAACTGTCCTCGACAGCCTTGTTGCGAAAGCTAAGCGCTTTGACCTGAACACTTCGCCCAATGGCCTGGATGGTGTACTCACAACCAAAATCACGACTGCTCAAGCAGCAAATGATGTTGCCACTGTGATGTCTTCCTACAAAGGATTGAAGAGTGCTTTCGACAACAACCTTGCTTCCGTACCGACTTACACGAAGCTTACATCGTTGATTGCAAGCAGCACAACGTTGTCCAATACGACTGCCTTCAATGGTCTGGCCGCACTCAAGACAGCCATCACCGCTGCAGAAACAGTAGCAAATGGTGCAACCACCATGCCGCTCAATGTGGATACTGCTATAGTAAATCTGAATAAAGCGTTGTACAACTACAAAGTGACACAACCTGCACCTGCCGACTTCACCTTCATCATGGCTAATCCGAGCTTTGAAGAAGGAACCGTTGCAGGTATCGATCCTACATCCGTTAAGAAGAACGGTAGCTTTAACACACCTAACGGTTGGAAAGTCGTTGCTGTAATTGACACATTGGCTCCAGGGGCAAACTTTGTCAATATCTCCGGTGCTTCTATGGCTGACGGCAACAACGGTTTTGAAACTTGGGTACAAGGTGGATTCAGTAAATCAATCACTATTTCTCAGAAAGTGGTTGCTCCTGCATCTGGTTATTACTACCTGACTGCAAAAGCACGCTGCGACGGAAGTTCACCAAGCTTGACCGATCCGAAACTGTACGATGCTCATTTGTTTACAATTGTTGGAAGCAATCCTGAACGTACATCGAAGAAACTGGCCGAAATGCCGGGTCTGGTCACCAGTGGTGCCTGGAATACGAAAGACGCTTGGAGAACCCTGACCATGGCATTTACTGCCAATGCAGGTGACACCATCAAACTGGGTCTTGCCTCCACCAGCTTTATGCAAATGGATAACTTCACCCTGTCTTACAGAGGAAACAACAATCCTGCAACCATCGACATCGCTTACATCACGAAAGTGAAGGTTATGGATGCCCTTGCTGACTCTGTACAGAATGATCCTGTATACCGCATGTTGTCCAAGGATACGTTGCTGACCGTGACGCTTAAAGCATTGACCGACATCTCGGTAACCGCTACGTTTGATCAGTCGCTCTATGATGCAATCATCATTCAGGAAGCCATGGGTGGCGGCGATGCCATCTTGTTCCCTGCCGGTGCTCTTGGATTATCCAAACTGACCGTTCCGACCCTGTACAACAAAACATACGCCTTCAAAGCTGCTCGCGCTTTGGTTGCTCCTGCTGCCGGTGCTGCTACCGGTGCTGAAGCTACAGCTGGTATATTCGCCCTCAAGGTGGATTCTATCAACAAGGCTAATCCGTTGTTCAGAGGTATCACCTTCGTGGCAGATACCGTGCAGATGTTCACTAAGGCTGCTCAGGACAATGGTGCTGCACCCACTACGGTTGCCAATGCCAAGGCTCTGAATGTAGCGAATGCTGTACCAGGAACTGAAGGAACCCTTCTGGCCTATCCGACTGGCATGACCACTACCCTTTGTATGAATGATATTCTTCCTGGCGACACCATTGGTGGTCAAGCTATCAAGACACGTATCATTACCTTTGGTATGAATTACGGTGCACAATGCCGCGATAATGGTAAGAACATGACGAATGCCAACTACACCTTGTGGCGTAATGCTGTTTATTCATTGGTTGGTCTGACCATCCCGAATACTCCGATGGTAGTAGTAGCAATTGAAAAATCTGCTATTGCAAACGACTTGAAAGTAGTCGTTTACCCGAACCCGACAACCAGCAACATCAACATTAGCAACTTGAACCTGAATTCGACCGTGAAGATCTACAACATGACCGGTCAGCAAGTATTCAATGGTAAAGCCAATAGCGATGTAATGACTGTCGATATGTCCAGATACAGCAATGGCATCTACATGCTGCAAGTTGTATCCAACGGCAAGTCCCTGAAATCTAAGATTATCAAGAAATAATCAACAGATAATTCTCTCTGGAAGGCCTCGGAAATATCCGGGGCCTTCTTTTTACCAACAGTTTGAAAAAACGGTCATTTGGAAATTAATTACTCTAAAATGATTGAATATTTGACCTATTATTGATGGGACATTCCTAGTTTTGTATTCGTAAAATTTGAAACATGTCTCAACCGACCAACACTATCAAAAAGCAATCTGCAACAGGTTTTATAAGCAGGATTGTGCTGACTTCATTTTTGTTAATGAGCCTGAATATAGTTCATGCTAAAACTGCCTTTTCTAAAAACCATGAGGAAATTGTTAGTCTGATGTGTTCAGTAAACAATCATTGGCAGGCGCTCAATACCTACAAAACCAATGCCTTTTGGCATAACGCCGCCTACCATACCGGAAACATGGAAGCCTATTCCATTACAAAAAATGAAACATACAGGCAGTATTCTGAAGGCTGGGCCAAATACAACAATTGGAAAGGTGCTGCATCGAATGATACTGCCACCTGGAAATACAACTATGGCGAAACCTCCGCTCATGTTCTTTTTGGTGACTGGCAGATTTGTTTTCAGACTTACGTTGACCTCTACAACTTGGATGCAGTCAAAGACACTGCTAAAATAACCCGTGCCATTTCCATTATGGAATACGAGATGCGAACTTCCAACAACGATTACTGGTGGTGGGCCGATGGCTTATACATGGTGATGCCTGTCATGATCAAACTATATAACATTACTGGAAATGTACGTTATCTTGAAAAATTAAAGGATTATTTCATTTATGCCGACAACTTGATGTTCGATTCCGAATACAGTTTGTATTATCGGGATGCCAAGTATATTTTTCCGCTTCAACCAACCCTCAATGGTAAAAAAAACTTTTGGGCAAGAGGTGACGGATGGGTTTTTGCCGGATTAGCCAAAGTTCTGAAAGAACTTCCTGAAAACGATACGCTGGTACGTCCATTATTACTGAAACGCTTCCTGAGTATGGCCAGTTCGCTCCGTTATTTACAACAGGAAGAAGGCTATTGGACCCGCAGCATTCTCGATCCTACTCATGCTCCCGGTTATGAGACCAGCGGCACTGCATTCTTTTGCTACGGCTACTTTTGGGGCATCAACAATGGGCTGCTAAAAAAAACAGACTACTTACCTACGGCCATCAAAGCCTGGAATTACCTGCAGAATATTGCTGTTCAACCCGACTTTTCATTGGGATATGTTCAGCCCATCGGAGAAAATGCCAGCCCAGACATAATGGTTAAAGCCACATCTACTGCCAATTTCGGCGTTGGGGCTTTCCTTATGGCAGCTGCTGAGACAAGTCGATACCTCGACAAGAAACCAGCTAAAGCTAAAAAGAAACATTAAAGCGCATCCACCGACCAAGAGTCTTTCCAGTTCAGTACAGGAACACCATCCTTGAATTCAATGGGCAGCCAAATATAACGGCCATCAGAAGGATTTTTGGGACGCCAGCGGTCTGCCATGAAAATGAACTGGTTTTTCTTGCCTTGTACAGGAAATATGAAGGTGCTCTGAGAGTCGAAGGAGATGTCGGCCTGCTCGCCCCTCCAAGGGTTCTTTAATTCTGTCCAAGGCCCCCAAATGCTGGTGGCCGAAAAACTCCGAGCGGCATTCGGTGCCCATCCTGTACAACCCGAAGTAATCAAATAGTACGTTCCATCCTTCTTGAAAATACTCGGCGCTTCGTTGTGACCAGTCGGAGCCAACCGAATGTATTTGCCCGTGTGTGATTGATAATCGCTGCTTAATTCAGCAATGTTGAGCGTCAGGTTTTCTTCGGAGGAATAAATGTGGTAGGCCTTACTGTTTTCATCCACGAAAATGGTCATATCGCGGGACATTTGACCGCCTTCGAAATCCCTGCAAACAAAAAATCCTTCGTTAACCGTCTTGTACCATTCCGGGGTCCACCACTTCAGTTGAGCCGCATTCGGATCAGTCTTTTTCCAAGCATCGGGGAAATCCATCGGCCACTTTCCTGCGTTCGGACGGTTCGAATGAAGATAACGATAGGGACCGGTCACCTTTTCACTCACGGCAACACCTGCCCTTGCAGCAGCATACCCCTTCCCTTTCAGTTCCAAATGAAACCACATCACAAACAACCCGGTTTTTTTGTTGTACACCACTTTGGGGCGTTCAATAACGCAACCAGGAGTGATATCACTGGCGGGGTTATCCTTCTCGACGGACAAAGCAATGCCTTCGTTCTTCCAGTTGGAAAGATCGACGGACGAATAGCAGGTCACTCCTACCAACGCAGAATTGGAGCGATCGCTTTTGAATTCCCCGAACCAATAATAGGATCCTTCATAATACAGCATGCCGCCACCATGGGCATTGATGTGCACTCCATTGTTGTCGGGCCAGATTTCACCGGGTTTAATTACTCCAGCGGATTGGGCCTGGTTCACAGAAAGAAGGGCCAATGCGACCAGTATCAGGAAGGAAATGCATTCTTTGTAAAGCTTCATTTTCTGCGATTTAAGGGTGATTCTAAAAGTATCGGTGGACAATTGAAGCTCCTCGCCGCAAGCAGCGAGGAATCTCCGATTCCGGCAAGGAAAATAGTTAACGGGCTAACCCCGCTGTAAGCAGCGGGGCTACGCGCACGCAATTCAAAAATACCTTCAAATAACCAAACAGAGTTCCATTTTTCAGTCATAAAGTGCCGAATATATTTCACTTCATTTTTTAAATGAAACTAAAGTCTAAAAAAACAACCCTGAAAAGTATCATTTTACTTTCCAGGGTTATTTTGTATCGTTTCTGAAACAACGTTTTCAGCAGTAAAAAGCGTAAAGCTATTCTTGCCTAGCTACTTCACCATGGTTCAATAAGTCCAATCCCATCTTTTGTTCAATCATCGATACCCGAACGGGAATGAATTTGTTGATGGCATGGAACAACAATAGTGTGAAGAAAAAGCCTACGCCCACTGCCAGCAGGAGCGCAACAAATTCTTTGAATAGCAAACCTATACCACCTCCGAATAGCAGGCCGTTCGGGATGGAAGCATTGATGGTGTTGTGCGCAAAAAGTCCAAGGCAAAGCGTTCCGATAACGCCACCCATCCCGTGGATACCCCAAACATCCAGCGCATCGTCCCAGCCTCTTTTTCCCTTGTATTTCACAGCAATGAAACAACCGATGGCTGCAATGACGCCGATGATGGCAGAGGAATAAATATCGACATAACCCGCAGCGGGGGTAATGGTGGCCAAACCAGCCACAGCACCCGTCATCAACCCCATGAAGGTCGGTTTCTTCTTGCCTGTGTTCCATTCAATCAGCAACCAAGTCACAGCCGCAAAAGATGCAGCCGTATCGGTATTCAGAAAGGCTGAAACCGTGATGGAATTGACTGCCAGTTCACTACCAGCATTGAAGCCGTACCAACCAAACCACAGCAAGGCGGTACCGATGGCAACCAGCGGAATGTTGTTCGGTTCACTCTTGCCGTGCTGACGCTTTCCTACGAAATAAACCGAGGCAAGCGCTGCAAAACCTGCCGTCGTGTGAACAGTAATACCCCCGGCAAAGTCGAACACACCCCAGGTAGCGAGCAATCCTCCTCCCCAAATCATGTGCACAAAGGGATAATACACCAGAATTTGCCACAAGATCAGGAAAAAGATGTACGCTTTGAAGGTAACGCGATTAATGAACGCACCCGTAATCAGCGCCGGTGTGATGATGGCGAACATCATCTGGTAAGCAATGAAAATGTATTCCGGGAAGGGTTTATCGGCTGAATACAGGGTGGAAGGCGTGATGCCGTGGTAAAAGGCCTTGTCCAGATTTCCGATAATACCGAAAAGGTCGGTATGGGAAGCCATATTGCCGCTGAAGCAGACGGAATACCCGAAGGCAAACCAGAGTATCGTGCTGATACCCATGGAAACAAAACTCTGCATCATAATGCTCAGAATGTTCTTCTTGCATCCCATACCTCCGTAAAAGAAGGCCAATCCTGGCGTCATCAACATGACCAAACTGGTAGCCAGGATCATAAATGTAGTAAGCCCTACGTCTATCATCTCAATTAGGTTAATTTGCGCGCAAAGATATACTTTTTGCGCGCAAATTCATACATTTTGGTAGGATTTTTCTATTATTTCTATCTTTATGAAATAACGACGGACCCGTTGACAATTTTTATTTAAGCAACTCCAGAATCTGATTTGCAGCATCTTCCGTTTGCATCGGATGCATGGCAGAAGTATTTACAACATGGCCTTCCTTATCGATCAACATATAAGTAGGAAAACTCTTGACAGAAAACTTCCTTTCAATCATGCTTTGTTGATTATTTGGCAAGCGGTACTGCACCACATTCTCACCTGTCAATTCATACTCTTGAATGATACTTTTCCAGGATTCTTCAGGCGAATTGTTGGCAAAATACATAAACACCACCTCTTTACCTTTTAAAAGCCCTTTCAATGCTTTCGAATACTTCATGTTTTCTTTGCAAGGTCCACACCAAGTTCCCCAGAAATCCACATAGATCACTTTGCCCAAATAGGGATCAATCAAAGCTTTGAATAATGAATCAGCATCTCTATATTCGCTTAAATGGGAGGTGTTTTTCAGACTGGATTCAAAACTCACCGTTTTATTTCTAACGCCTTCGTAAAAATTATTACGTTCGACCACTTCGGCAATCAAATCCGGATTCTTGACCTCCTTCTTGAAGGAATTCAACATAGCTGCAGTAAAAGGTAAATGGTTGGCATCAAGCTGACTATGCATCGTCTTTGTTAACCACAAATCCCTCAAATTCGGATTGATCAACAAGGAATCGATCATTTTGGTATCCATGCCAAGCCCGTCAACTATTTCCGAAACTATACGTTGAATGAGTGGAGAAATAGATTGTGCCCTTTGAAACAAATCCTTGTATTTTACTAGTAAAGCAACGGCTTTAACTGAATCGATATCTTTAAATTCATTGCTCGTTTTCTCCAATTCAACCAATAACGCTTTTGCCTGGTTGTCAACAGTGGAATCGTTCTTGGCATGATCTACTATCATACCATATGTCACGTTGTTGGTGCCAATTACGGTTACTTTAGCACCACCTTTCAAAGTATAACCCAAATAATCTCGCAGGAATGTACCAAAATCTCTGAAACCCGTAAAACATAATTCGTTGTCCAAAGGGAAAGTAGCACGTACAAAATCCATATATTCTGCATCGAAAACGGGTTTTTCGCGTTTTCGAACCACAAAACGCCGCTGCATCAAATCAAAAGCCATATTCCACCTTGCATGCTCCGAAATGAAAAATCGTGCTTTTTCAGAAAGGTTTTGATTTATACCTGCATAGTCGTTCAAGTCCTCCAATTTTTGCAAATAAACTGTGTCTTGCGCCCTGAGGAATGTCATATCACTTTTTTCTTTTCTATTTATTGTTCCAAAGCTTTTCCACAAATCCTTGTATTGAATAAGCTCGTTGTTCAATCGTGCATTGTCTCCCATGAAAAGCAATTGCTTGGGTCTACTTTTATACATCTCATACGAACTGTCACTTGTTTGCGGTAGATAATCCAACATGTCGGCAAACAGGAAAATCTGATCACCCGATTCCACCACCATGCTT
>Ga0209430_1000092_pt1 | contig 137813 bp, 117 predicted proteins | sample BarGraIncub1133A_FD_184504 | JGI IMG/M metagenome (GOLD analysis project Ga0209430, IMG submission 184504) | Arctic peat soil microbial communities from Barrow, Alaska - Barrow Graham LP Incubations 11-33A (SPAdes) (version 2) | ecosystem: Environmental > Terrestrial > Soil > Wetlands > Peat...
CCGTGTCTCAGTACCAGTGTGGGGGACCTTCCTCTCAGAACCCCTAATGATCGTTGCCTTGGTGAGCCGTTACCTCACCAACTAGCTAATCATACGCATGCCCATCTGTAAGCTATAAATATTTAACTGCAAAGCCATGCAGCTTCGCAGTATTATGCGGTGTTAGTCCGAATTTCTCCGGGTTATTCCCCTCTTACAGGTAGGTTGCATACGTGTTACTCACCCGTGCGCCGGTCGCCACCAAAGTATTGCTACCTTTATGCTGCCCCTCGACTTGCATGTGTTAGGCCTGTCGCTAGCGTTCATCCTGAGCCAGGATCAAACTCTTCGTTGTATCTTTTTATTTTTGCTCGGATGCTATCTCGTTAATTTATTGTAGAAAATTGACGTGGCATAAAAAAAAATTTCCCTTTTCTTATACTACATTATTTGTTGTTCATGTATTCTCAAAGATCGACGCTTGATAAACCCCTAACCCCTAAAGGGGAACTTGGAGAGTGCACTTCACAGTGCATTTGTTTTTCAAGACTTCTATTGTTATTATGAAATAGCTCCCTATTTGATAACTTGTTTTGTTGTGTTGTGCTATTCGGCTAATCGCTCTTCGATTATTGAACCTGTTATTGTGTGTTGTGCTTTTCGTTTGTTTCGGTGTTTGTCTTTCAAAACGTGTGATTCAAACGGGCTGCAAAGGTAATGCTTTTTTCCAATCTACCAAACTTTATTGCTAAAGTTTTTGTTTTATTGTCGTTTACTTTTGAAGGCTTTCAAACGTCATTTTCATTAGTTAACTGTTTTTTATTCAGCTTGTTAATTTCAATTCTTTTTGTAAAATGCTTCCCGTTGTAAGCGGCTGCAAAGGTAAACCTTTTTTCTAAACTACCAAGCTTTTTTAAAAATAAATTTAAAGTTTTTTTTATCGTTCAATTTGCGGTTTTAAATTGTAAATCGTAAATAAATAAATTGTAAATTCTTATCAGGCTTTACTCCTAAAGCGGCTGCAAAAGTAGTGCTTTTTTCCGGACTACCAAACCTTTTTAAAAAAAGATTCGTTTTTATTTTTCAGGAACTTTAAATTGTAAATTGTAAATCCTTAAATCGTAAATTGTACCGTGCTTCTCTCTTGAAGCGGGTGCAAAAGTAGTCGCTTTATCCATACAAACCTAACATATCCTGCCTTTTTTTCTGCTGTAAAACATAAAAAAGCCCTAATTCCTTGACTAAAAAGTACTTTTGAGTGAAAATAAATTCATATAATTATTGGAATAATGCAAAAAATGTATTCCTCTCCCCTCTTTCCCCGGGAGTTTTATACCTCACTGCCGGAAATATGTCATAAAAACACCGGAAAACAAGGGTTTCTTTCGTATTGAGAGGTGGAATCATCCGGAATTTAATTCACTTTAATTGCTTTTTGATATTCTTACCTCATGCTATTATTTCTGATTTTCCCAATAAGTTATCTTGGTTTATGTTCCGCGCTATACTATAATAGTATAACAAAAATGTTTCAATCAGGCAGTTTAGGACATTTATCGGGCAAAATAATCAACTTCTTTTATATAAATGGTCCCGTTTTGTTTCTTTTTCCGGTTTGTTATTGATGGCTAATCCCGACAAATGCTTTGGAAAAGTATGAATTCGGGTTTATCGGGTATATATAATGAAAGAAATATTCCCAACTAAGAACAATCCTGGTACCCATTTAATTCTCTTCCCGGAAAATACTATCCCTGTAAAAGGAAAAATTTAACTGTAATTCTATTCATTCGTATTATATATAGGATGACAAAACTATTTCAACCGGGATGTTTGAGGTATTTATGGGCAGGAATATTAAGAATAAAATCATCTATCCCTTATTTAAATTGAAATTTCACGACAATTATATGTCTTCTTGTACTTATCTGTATATGCTTGTCTTTCCCTATGTCTGATCCGGAGGTATTCCATGCATTGATCAACTTCTTTTTGAGTGGCAAAATATAATGCAATTACCAATAACCTTTCATCTCTAACTCTTAATAGTGGAATTTCTGCCTGATCCCGGATTTTAACAAAGACTTATATTAAAACGAATGTTGCGTGCTGTTGCCATGCCAACCAACCATCTTCTATTAAAACAGAACTCTTAACGGAGAAAACAAAACGTCGGACACGCAACGCGGAACGCGGAACACGGAACGCAGTGGAGTGGAACGCGTTTTACTACCCTTCACTTATCCTTTTAATACCTTTCTGAAGTATTAAGTAAGCCTTACCCTTGTTATGCGGTGGTAATGCGGTGGTATTGCGGTCTAATATTACACCGCAACATCACCGTAATATCACCGTAATATCACCGTAATACCACCGTAATACCTGTACACATTTTGCACAGGGTAAGTGAAGGATTAGTGGAGGCGATGGAAATTTACAGGAAATAAAAAAACAGGAAGAAAACGGGAGTAAAACATTAGAATAAGAATATAACAGGATTAGGAAAGTTTGTAAAAAAGAAAAAGTAACGATGATTGATGAATTAATTGTACATATATCAGGTACAATATATACCCTTTTGAATATGAAACCTAAATGAGGAATTAAGTTTTAAAAGAAATGTTACTGTTGCAAATCAATCTGTACATTCCCTACAAACATTTTCACACGAATACGGATAAAGGAGGTGGAAGCATTAGTCAATCCGCAGGTAAAATTCAACCGGTTATCCTTATCAATAAGGCAATTAAACATATAAAACCTTGTTTATACACCAATACCTTATCTAAATCATTCAAATAGTACCGTATGGTTTTTCAATAATTTATAAAATCGGCAAGTATATTTATTCAATTAATAAACAAGTGTTTTGAATAATTTGATTACTTTTGGCATTCCTTTGTGCTTATTGAATGGGATAGAATGAATTATTTATGACTGAACCATTAAAAAGTATTTGTTTGATTTTCAGCTGATAAAAAATACAGAAAAATTCAACTAAATATTTAATCTGTGCATTAACATCATTATTTAAAAATACAATCAAAAAAATTATTGTTCAATGCATCCGACATTAAAGATCGTTATATATGGACTTAGTGTATTTGTGATTTACACAGTCCTTGCCATAGTTTTAAGATATGTAACACATCATGTTCCTACTGAAGAAGAGTATTTCGGTTTAATTTCAAATAAAGACCTTCTATTGGGACTTATGTTATCCGTTGTATTGACATTTACACATGAACGAAGAAAGAAACTGAAATAGAAAATGATGTATTCTTTTACAAAAACAACATTTTATTATTCAAATGATCGATACAATACACTATATAATCCATTTTTTACTGGGCGAAGACATTTCAGATGAACTTCTTTCAACCGTTGGTTATACCGATGATCCGAAAGAATATCATAAGTATAAACTGGTGATTGTTCCATCATCCTTTTTCAGTGCTGAAATCTATGGCACCATAGAATCAATCCCTCTGCTTCCTTTACAAATATGGGAAGAATCTCCCATTTTATTTGGCAACCCATTGGTTGAACAGGTTGAGAACACCCGGATTTTGCATTCCGATTTAATCGCCAGTGCCTATTTTTTAATCAGCCGGTATGAAGAAATGGTACGTCGTGATGTAAGGGATGTTCACGGCCGTTTCCCGGGAATTGAATCACTTCCGTACAGAGCCGGATTTATTGATTCGCCACTGGTTGACGAGTATAGCAAATTATTAAGGATTCAGCTCCGTGAGACCGGATGTGAAGTTCTCGAACCGCCAAAACAAATTCGAAAAATATACCTGACACATGATGTTGACCAACTGTCGCATTACCGGAATTTCAGGGGATTTATGGGCGGATTGTTACGCGGCATCCGATGGCCGAAAGAAGGAAACATGGCCATAAAAAGTTATTTTGGCGGGTTAAGGAATGACCCGTGGTATACCTTTCCCTGGTTATTTAAACTGGATATTTCTGTCAGACAGGTATTGGGAAATGAACGTTGTGAACCTATTCTTTTTGTCAAAGTGGGAGGTGGCAGTCGAAAAGAAGATAAACCTTTTATCACCCACCACATCCAGGACTTTCAATCGTTATTGAACCTTTGCCGAAAAAAAGGAGTCATACTGGGATTGCATTCCAGTTATGAAGCGGGCATCAATCCTTCGAGAATAGCTGATGAGAAAAAACATCTCGAACGTGTTTCGAAACGTAAAACAATGTATAACCGGCATCATTACCTGGATATCCGGGAACCAGGTGATATGCAGACATTAATTGATGTCGGTATTACTGATGATTTCACATTAGGTTATGCAGATGTGGCAGGATTTCGCCTCGGTACCTGCAGGTCTGTAAAATGGATCAATCCCAATACACGTCTGGTGACCGAACTTACCTTGCATCCTCTTACGATCATGGACAGCAGCCTGAGTGATAAAAGGTATATGTACATGAATTCACATGATGCCTATGAATATTGTATCCGTTTGATAAATATGGTGGAAAGCTGGAATGGCGAATTGGTTTTGTTGTGGCATAATACCTCGGTCGAAGATATCACTCAATCTTATCATCGTAAACTTTATCAGGAGATTATTAAATATTTGAAGACTAAGTGATTGGCGGTTCAGTGTTCCGTGTTCCGCGTTTCGTGTTCTGCGTTGTTGGTTAATTAAGTTGATTTAGTTAATTATGTTGATTGGTTGTCCCGATAGTTATCGGGAGGTTGATTGGGATAAACGATAACAAAATCGCATTTTCTGTTTAAGATAAAAAATTACTAAATTCTCTCCTATAGATATTTACCATGCAAAAAACGGCTATAGTATGTGTAACCAATGATTTGAGCAACGATCAGCGGGTACACAAAACATGCATGACACTCCATAAATGTGGATATTGGGTAAAAGAATTCGGTCGTTTATTGCCGGAGAGTATGCCGTTGGAACGTTCGTATTTTACAGTACGGAAAAAACTATGGTTTCGCAATGGTCCTCAGTTTTATGCTGAATTTAATATCCGGTTGTTCCTGTATTTAATGACTAACGAAGTCGATTTGATTTTTGCCAATGACATGGATTCCCTTCCTGCAGCATACCTGGCAGCAAAATTACGGCACAAGCGCCTGATTTACGACACGCATGAATATTATACCCAAATGCCTGAATTGGTTCACCGCCCTTTTATTCAGAGAATCTGGAAAATTATGGAAGATTTTTTATTTCCAAGACTCACTGATATTCTCACCGTTAATTCGTCGATTGCAACACTTTATGGTGACATGTACCATAAAACAGTTCATGTGAGCCGGAATATACCACCCACATTTGAACCTGAACGACTTAAAACCCGCATTGAATTGGGTCTACCGGAAGATAAACGCATCCTGATACTTCAGGGAACAGGCATCAATGTGGAACGTGGAGCAGAAGAAGCTGTACTGGCCATGAAGTATCTTGAAAATATAATACTGCTGGTGATTGGCAGTGGGGATGTATTTCCTATCCTGCATAAAATTATAAAAGAAAACAATTTACAGGACAAGGTGATTTTCAAACCGAAAATGCCATTCGCCGAACTGCGCCAATACACCATGAACAGTGAACTTGGACTGGCCATTGATAAAGATACGAACCTGAATTATCATTTTTCCTTACCCAATAAACTGTTCGATTATATGCATGCAGGCATACCAACACTATCATCGGGGTTGGTAGAACTGAAACAAATCATCGATCAATACGATATCGGGTATTATATCCAAAACCACGATCCAAAACATATAGCTTCGGTTGTGACGGCTATTTTTGCGGATCAAAACAGGTATAACACGGTGAAACAAAATACGGTTAAGGCCAAAGAAGAATTGTGCTGGGAAAATGAAGAGAAAATATTAATGGGAGTGATAACCAAAAAACTCTGACTTATAGAGTGGAAAATATTTTAGCAGAAGACTTAAGGAATAAACTTTAAAAATATATCGACAATTCAACCATTCCTTACATCTTAAAGAAAAGTCTGGAAAATTGTTGACACCAAAAGATTATGATTTCAATCCTTATCCCTACATACAACTACAACATAACACCCCTGGTAACAGAGTTATATCAACAGGCTTTGGAAACGTATGTCGATTTTGAAATCATCGTGATGGAGGATGCTTCAATGATGTACAGGGATGAAAATGTGAAAATCGCTGAATCTGAATTCTGCAGGTACATTGTACTAAATGAAAACATCGGAAGGTCGGCTATCAGAAATAAACTGGCTGATGAAGCAAAATACGAACATTTACTTTTTATTGACTGCGATGCAGAAGTATGTTCGCCACATTTTGTAGATAAATACATTTCATTTTGCAAGGAAGAATGTGTGGTAATTGGCGGGACTTGTTACGATCCGGATGAAAACGAACCCCGTTACAGCCTTCGTCTGGCATATGGACGGAAACGTGAAGCCCGTTCGGCATCAGAAAGAAGCCGGGAGAATACGTATCATAATTTTGCCACCTTTAATTTTCTGATATCAAAATCACTCTTCAACAGGGTTCGGTTTGATGAAAGTATCCGTGGATACGGCCATGAAGATACCCTGTTCGGCCATCAGTTGCACGAATTGGGGTGCCGGTTTACCCATATCGAAAATCCACTCGTCCACCAAGGGTTGGACGACAACGACACTTTTTTGCGTAAAACGGAAGAAGGGGTCCGGAATTTATACCTGTTATACAAGACGGGCAGGTATCCCTATCTGATTGATGAATCAAAATTATTAAACACCTTTGTGCGTATTTATACATCCGGTCTAACCCGGATACCTGCCTTTGCATTCAATCTGCTTAAACCATTACTGAATGCACAACTCCGTAGACTTCATCCGTCCCTCCGACTCTATGATTTGTATAAACTTCTTTTTCTTTGTAAAACTTCGGTGACAAAATGACAAGATGTCAGAACCCGGAGTTTTCACCGCAAAATAGTCCCCTTTAATATGTCATTAATGACACGAAAGTGCATTGGCATAAATTCTGTTAAGCATGTAAACAACTTTATAGGTATTTTACGTGTTTATATTTTTCAAACTAACAGATTCAAATCAATAAAACATTTATAAAATAAAAAAACATGAATATTAAACCATTAGCCGATCGTGTGTTGGTAAAGCCAGTCGCAGCAGAAGAAAAAACTATCAGTGGAATCATTATTCCGGATTCAGCAAAAGAGAAACCCCTGAAAGGCGAAGTACTGGCCGTGGGAAATGGAACTAAAGACGAAGAAATGGTCGTTGCAGTAGGAAATAAGGTATTATACGGAAAATATGCCGGCACTGAACTTGAATGGGAAGGTGAAAAATATTTAATTATGAAACAATCGGATATCTTAGCAATAATTTAATCGGATTCAAGAAGTAGAATCAAGATCAAAGAACCAAGATCAAAGAACCAAGATCAAAGAACCAGGAATTTAGATCGAATATTCTCTATCCTTAAATTGTAAATTGTAAATAATAAAATTGTAAATTAAAATAACATGTCTAAAGAAATTCTTTTTAATATTGAAGCCCGCGACCTATTGAAAAAAGGGGTTGATCAGTTGGCAAATGCTGTAAAAGTAACCCTGGGACCAAAGGGTCGTAATGTGATTATCGAAAAAAAATTCGGTGCACCTCACATTACGAAAGATGGCGTAACTGTTGCAAAAGAAATTGAACTGGAAGATCCATTCCAGAATCTGGGAGCTCAACTGGTAAAAGAAGTTGCCTCGAAAACAAGTGATGATGCCGGTGACGGTACAACGACCGCAACTGTACTTGCTCAATCGATTGTAAGTGTTGGAATGAAGAACGTTACTGCCGGTGCAAACCCAATGGATTTGAAACGTGGTATCGACAAAGCTGTAGCCGAAGTAGTAAAGAGTATTGCTTCACAGGCAAAAGCTGTTGGCGACAATTACGATAAAATCGAACAGGTTGCTTCGATTTCAGCTAACAACGATGCAGTTATCGGCAAACTGATTGCAGATGCCATGCGTAAAGTATCAAAAGATGGCGTTATCACCATTGAAGAAGCCAAAGGTACCGATACCAGCATTGAAGTGGTAGAAGGAATGCAGTTCGACCGTGGTTATATTTCGGCTTACTTTGTTACCAATACTGAAAAGATGGAAGTGGAAATGGAAAAACCATATATCCTGATTTACGACAAAAAAATATCCAACCTCAAAGAATTGCTGCCCGTATTGGAACCAGCCGTTCAATCAGGTCGTCCATTATTAATTATTGCAGAAGATGTGGACAGCGAAGCATTGACTACCTTAGTGGTAAATCGCTTACGTGCTTCTTTAAAAATCTGTGCAGTAAAAGCTCCCGGATTTGGAGACCGTCGCAAGGAAATGCTGGAAGACATTGCTATCCTGACAGGTGGTGTGGTTATTTCGGATGAAAAAGGAATCAAGCTGGAACAGGCTACCCTGGAAATGATGGGTACTGCTGAGAAAGTGACGGTAAACAAAGACAATACGGTATTGGTAAACGGTGCAGGTACAAAAGAAGGTATCGCAGCACGTGTTGCTCAGATCAGGGCTCAGATTGCCACTACAACATCGGATTATGACCGTGAAAAATTACAGGAACGGTTGGCTAAATTATCAGGTGGTGTAGCTGTATTGTATGTGGGTGCTGCTTCGGAAGTAGAAATGAAAGAAAAGAAAGACCGCGTGGATGATGCTTTGAGTGCAACACGTGCAGCTATTGAAGAAGGTATTGTACCCGGTGGTGGTGTAGCTTATATCCGTGCCATTGCTTCATTGGAAAACCTGAAATCAGCCAATGATGACGAAGCAACCGGTATTGAAATCATCAAACGTGCCATTGAAGAACCGCTTCGTCAGATTGTTGCCAATGCAGGAAAAGAAGGCGCAGTAGTTGTTCAGAAAGTTCGTGAAGGAAAAGATGACTTTGGATACAACGCTCATACTGAAAAATACGAAAATTTCTTCGCAGCAGGTGTTGTTGATCCGGCAAAAGTATGTCGTGTAGCCCTTGAAAATGCAGCTTCTATTGCCGGCATGTTCCTGACTACCGAATGTGTGATTACTGAAAAGAAAGAAGATAATCCGGCTCCACAAATGCCTATGGGCGGTGGAATGGGCGGAATGATGTAAGATTAGTTATCAGTGATCAGTGATCAGGAAGAAAAAAAAGCTCCGTACGACTTAGGTTGTACGGAGCTTTTTTTTCTTCCTATTATAATTTTAAATTAGAATAGACTAATTCTTTATATCTTTTCATTTTAAAGATGTTTAGAATAAATCATAATGATATATGAGGAACAAATTTATCTGACAGAATTAATTGCAAAATGCTAATATATTGTGCATTATACCTTTGCTCTTTGTTCTTTGTTCTTTGTTCTTTGTTCTTTGTTCTTTGCTCTTGGCTCTTTGCTCTTGGCTCTTTGCTCTTTGCTCTTTGCTCTTGGCTCTTTGCTCTTTGCTCTTGGCTCTTTGCTCTTTGCTCTTGGCTCTTTGCTCTTTGCTCTTGGCTCTTTGCTCTTGCGTTCTGTACCGGATTACAATTAAACAAGAATCACCATGCCGATATTTCGTCCATCATAATGATACTTCCGTTCTTACAATCCGGATTAATGACCTGACTCTGACCTGCACTCTTTAAACGGAGTTTGAGATACCTGGCTTCTACAGGTGGGAAAGTAAGCTCGGGACGAATCATCTCCCAGGCAGATGAACCGGAAGCTTTAATAACATCTAAGGATATAAGTTTATAATTGGTATCATCCATCGAACCATATAAAAGAATTCCGGAAGGATACAATGCACAGATAGCAGGTGCATTCAATAATCCGACTGAAAAGCGTTCAATCTTTTGAACACGTTGCATGTCTACCACAACTTCCACATCTTCACTTTTACCAACTCCGACCCATTGGGAATTTGAAATGGTATTTCCGGGAATCCCATCAGTAAGGGCATTCAAATTACCACCTGTATAACCTGTATTATTTAGATTTTTGGTATACTCCAGTCCGGTAAGTTTGCTGACAAAATATGATTTTGATATAGCCTTACCCATCATTTTATCCTTTAAAAAAGCAGCTGCCGTAACGACACCGGATTTATTCAATGTAAATGGAGTCGAATACATGGCATCATGTACGGTTGGCACTTTACCGTTCAGGGTATAAAAAATCCGAACACGGGGATCATCACTTAAAAGGGAGATGTCCAATTTTACATCAGGACTTATTTGTGATTGAAACTGCACTTCAAAAAAGGCGTTTGAAGGATGTATACCCATCTGTTTATACCTTTCGAAGTCAGCAGGCAACCGTTTACAAAAACTTTCCCAGTTACGGTTTTCTTTCGTACCCCAAACGACTTCAGCCATAGTCGATACACGAGGATAAGCCATGTATTCCACGCTTTCGGTTGTAGGTAAGTATTCAGCCCAGACATTGGCCTGTGCTCCCAGGATATTGCCGGCTTCTTCGGCAGTCAATTCTGGGGGAACGGGTTCGAACTGATAGACCATATGTAACGGCAAATAACCACCAATAGACAAGGGTTCAGATTCCGGATCAGCCTGATAGTGATCAAAATAGCAGAAAGCAATCGGAGTCATAATCACCGAATGTCCTGAGCGGGCAGCTGCTATTCCACCGGCATTTCCGCGCCATGACATGACAGTGGCATGAGGTGCCAGTCCACCATCCAGGATTTCGTCCCAACCAATAATCTGCCGTCCCTTCGAATTGACAAACTTTTCGATACGTTCCACAAAATAAGATTGTAATCCATTTTCATCTTTTAAATTCAGGTTTTTAATTAATGCCTGGCATTGGGCACTTTCTTTCCAACGATCTTTAGGGCATTCATCACCCCCGATATGAATGTATTTAGAAGGGAAAATATCCATTACCTCAGTCAACACATCTTCCAAAAAATGAAAAGTGGTATCTGACGGACAGTAGACTTCTTTGAAAACGCCCCATGTGGTGGCAGCTTTAATAACCGAATCGGGAGTACAGGAAAGAAATGGATAGGAGGCAATAGCAGCCTGCGCATGACCCGGCATTTCGATTTCAGGTATCACCGTGATAAACCTTTCTTTTGCGTATTCCACTATTTCACGTGCTTCTTTTTGGGTATAATAGCCCCCGTATTTTTTCCCATCAAACTGTTGTGGATAATGGCCCGAATAGAGTCCTACAAGGGTTTCATCACGCTTTGAACCAATGTCAGTAAGCTTTGGATATTTTTTTATTTCGATCCTCCACCCCTGGTCATCCGTTAAATGCCAGTGAAAAGAATTGAATTTATGAATGGCCATGGCATCTATATACCTTTTTATAAATTCCAACGGAAAAAAGTGACGGCAAACATCCAAATGCAATCCTCTGTAAGTAAAACGGGGGGAGTCGGTAATACGAACTGATGGAACAGTCCATTTTTTACCTTTAGTTAGTTTCCGTCCATAAATTTCCGGCGGTAATAACTGATAAAGTGTCTGTAGTCCATAAAAGAAACCATTGGCTGTGTTTGCTTGAATTCGAATGGTATTGGGGGAGACAGCTAATCGATAACCTTCCGGATCAACAATTTTAGTTGTAGATTCGAACACAATTGAATTGACTGTATCTGTGGAAGATATCTCCCGAATTTCAGGTTTCATTCCTGTAACCAGTTTCAGTTGATCTGAAAACTGTGCAGCCAGTCCGGATATTTCCGGCAAAGCAGTTGAACATCTGATGGTAGTTAGATGATTAATCGTAAATGAACCCAATTCAGGAATTAATTGTTTTGGATAAGGAATGATGTTATATTCTTCAGCCGAAAGAGAACTTAAGGAGAGTAATCCAAGTAAAAAGCAGATTACGGGTAAACGTTGAAGAAAAAATTTTGAAGCTTTTATCATAGTACCTTTTTTTTGAATTTTGGATGCACAAATATACACAATTTAGCATAGTGATATTTCAATTTCAATTCAAATGTATGATTTTTATATGATTTACAAAAATTCAAAATACTAATAAATGCTAATACAAAATATTTAATTTTCTATATATCTGCTATATACAATATCAGCAGCATTGTTTATAAAAAAAAATAGTGAACAAACACGAATGAAAAAGAATAAATTCTTACATTAGTGCTCTAAAAAACTAACAAAAACAACAATATGCTAATTATTGGAATTGCGGGGGGAACAGGATCTGGAAAGACAACGGTAGTACGTAAAATTCTGGAACGGTTGCCTCAGGGCGAAGTAGTCATTTTACCACAGGATTCATATTATCGCGACAGCAGTCATTTACCGCTCGAGACACGGCTTGAAATAAATTTTGACCATCCCGATTCAATTGAATTCGAATTACTGGTAAAGCATTTGAAAGAATTAAAAAAGGGGAAAACGATAGAGCAACCGATTTATTCTTATCTGACATGTACCAGGGCTGTCGAAACGATATCAATTAAGCCATGTCATGTGATCATTGTAGAGGGCATTCTGGTTCTTTCAAATCCTGAATTGCGCAAAATAATGGATTTGAAAGTATTTGTTGATGCAGATGCCGATGACCGGTTGATCAGGGTAATAAACCGGGATATCATTGAACGGGGCCGTTCGGTGAATAAGGTGATGGAGCGTTATGAATGTACCGTAAAACCTATGCATTTACAATTTATTGAACCATCGAAGCGATTTGCCGATTTAATCATACCTCAGGGAGGAAACAACCATATTGCAATTGATATTTTAACTAAATACATCGAGAATAACCTGGAAAAAAAGTAACAACAGGCAGTAGATCCGTAGGCGGAGAAATTTGATACCAACAGAATAATGACATCTGAAAACACAATACTATGCAGCAAAACGAACTACAGAAAATTATGTTTCTTGACATTGAAACAGTTCCTTCCGTATCCGATTTCTCAGAATTACCGGGTGAGTTAATGCATTTGTGGGAGGATAAATATGCTATTCTACAAAAGAGGTTACCTGAGAAATACAATGACACAACAACAGCAGGTGAAGCCTTTAATTCCAGTGCCGGAATTTATTCGGAATTCGGAAAAATTGTGTGCATCTCAGTAGGTTTTATACATTATCAGAGTACTGAAATGAATTTTCGTACAAAGTCATTTTCAGGGAATAATGAGAAACAACTCTTATCTGACTTTCTGGATCTGATACATAAATTTTGTATCACCAAGGAGCAAACTCTTTGTGGTCATAATATCAAAGAGTTTGACATTCCTTTTATTTGCCGGCGCATTCTTATTAATGGACTGGAATTGCCTTTTATTTTTCAGATTTCCGGCAAAAAGCCCTGGGAAATAAGTTTTATCGACACCCTTGAATTGTGGAAATTCGGTGATTTTAAAAATTATACCGCGTTGAAATTATTGACCGCTGTATTCGGAATTCCAACTCCCAAAGATGATATTGATGGCAGTCAGGTAGCACATGTATACTATCAGGAAAAAGACATTGAACGGATAAGCCTCTATTGTCAAAAAGATGTAGTGGCAACTGCCCAGGTATTTTTACGATTAAACGGATTGGACCTGATAAAGAGTGAGAATATTCAGTTTATCCGGTAAATTATGAAACTTCATATTACTCTCTGTATCCTGACTTGTTACATTTTATTAATTACATCCTGTGTTCAAAAGGATACGGAGAGATTGTCTTATCCTGAATCAAATGATTTAAAAGAAATAATAAAGTCGGATACGTTACGGGTAGCTACCATGTACGGTTCAACATCTTATTTTCTGTTTCGTGATGAATTAATGGGATTTGATTATGAAATGGCCGGGGATCTGGCCCGTAATTTACATTTAAACCTGGAGATCAGTATTGCGACTTCTGAAAACGAGATGAATCAATGGCTCCTTGAAAACACGGTTGACATTGTAGTTTATAATATAACTGCAACGAAAGAATTAAAAAGAAAATTCAATTTTGTCCTTCCACAGTCGGAATCATATCAGGTATTGGTACAAAATATGGGTGCAAATTCACTTACAAATGTCACCGAATTAGCAGGTAAAACCGTCTATGTAAAAGAAAACAGCATTTTTCAGGATCGTTTGCAAGCCTTGAATGATGAGATCGGAGGAACGATTAATATTGTCATAGCCGCTGATTCACTTTCGAACGATGATTTAATTGATATGGTTGCCGAGCATAAAATTGACTATACGCTGGCATATCACAATGTCGCTATCCTTCATAAAACATATAGTAAGACACTCGATTGTCACATGTCGGTTGGTTTTGACCAGCATAACGGCTGGTTGATACGCAAAAAAAGCCATCAATTAAAAAAGGCCATTGAAAAATGGGAAAATTTAACCGCCACACAACAAATTCAATCCATTCTTTTCAATAAATACTGGGAAAAAAGTCCTTACTTTGCACTTCGAAAAATCAGAATACCCAAAGGGGCCATTTCACCTTACGATCATTTCTTTAAAGAATTTGCCCCGGAGATCAAATGGGATTGGAAATTACTGGCAGCTTTGGCATTCAACGAATCCAGGTTTGATCCAACGGATAAATCCTGGTCAGGAGCAACAGGTCTTATGCAATTAATGCCGCACACGGCTTTGAAATTTGGTCTTGACAGGTCTACGGTGTTAGATCCACAAATGAATATAGAAGCAGGGGTTCAATACATTAAAAGTCTGAATTTAATTTTCAGAAGGATAAAAGATGTTGATGAACGTATTAAATTTATTTTAGCGGCATACAATTCAGGACCTGCTCATATACTTGATGCCATGGCATTAGCCAAAAAATTCGGAAAGAACCCGCATGTCTGGTTTAATCAGGTTGAATACTTTCTGCTTAAAAAAAACGATCCTGATTTTTACAACGATCCGGTAGTAAAATATGGATATTATCATGGAATAGAAACCGTGAAATACGTTCATAACACGTTGTCGACTTACTATAAATATCAGAATAGAAAGTAAAAGGGTCAATCATTTTACTAGAAACAATAATTAAACAATCTATTAACTTCAAACAATAAACTAAAAAATGCCGAATAGTGAAATAATTCTTATCAATATATCAGGGGATGATAAACCGGGAGTAACATCAGCGATCACTGAAATTTTAGGAAATTACAATGCAATCATCCTGGATATTGGACAGGCAGATATTCATCATACACTTTCGCTTGGTATACTTTTTAAGGTAACAAATCAATCGGATTCAGGGAACATACTGAAAGAAGTGCTGTTTAAATGCTCTGAATTAAATGTCAATGTCCGTTTTACCCCGGTTACTGTTGAAAGATATGAAAACTGGGTAGGTCGTCAGGGGAAAAGCCGGTATATAGTAACGATTCTAGGCAAAGTAATTACTGCCCGACAATTGTCCATGGTTACAAAAACCGTGTCGGAGCAGAATTTAAACATTGATTCCATCATCCGGTTAACAGGCCGTCCATCACTTGAGATTAATGATGAAAATTCAATCCGTTCGTGTATTGAATTATCCGTTCGTGGAACCCTGTTGGATAAAAAGTTGCTTTCTGCACAGTTTATGCAGTATACGTCCGAATTAGGAATAGATATTTCGTTTCAAAAAGATGATATGTTCCGACGCAGCCGGCGGTTAATATGTTTCGATATGGATTCAACCTTAATCAAAACCGAAGTCATTGATGAATTAGCCGACCGGGCCGGTGTAGGTGAACAAGTCAGGGCAATCACCGAATCGGCTATGCGTGGCGAGATTGATTTCTCCGAAAGTTTTAAACAACGGGTAGCGTTGTTAAAGGGTCTTGATGAAAGCGTACTGAAAGACATTGCTCATCATTTACCCATCATGGAGGGTGCCGAGAGGTTGATATCCATACTTAAGAAAATCGGCTTTAAAATTGCCATTCTTTCCGGAGGATTTACGTATTATGGAAATTACCTGAAAAAGATATTTGATATCGACTATGTTTATGCAAATGAGCTGGAAATTATTGATGGCAAACTGACAGGGAATTACCTGGGGGACATTGTCGATGGTAAACGAAAAGCTGAATTGCTCAAACTAATAGCCCAGGTTGAAAAAATTGATCTGGAACAAGTTATTGCAGTTGGTGATGGCGCCAATGATTTACCGATGTTAAATGTAGCCGGTTTGGGAATTGCCTTTCATGCCAAACCAAAAGTAATTGCGAATGCCCAGCAATCTATTTCAACCATCGGACTTGATGGAGTTTTATATTTCTTAGGTTTCAGGGATATTCATATTGATGAATCCGAATTGATACATTTAAAGTAATTCTATCTGATACTAAATATTATTGTCAGCATATAGAGAACATGCAGTATAGGATTTGCATTTAAAAAATAATTATCCCTATGAGAACTTACTTCAGGATTTTCCTCCCCGACTTTACCGGATGGGAAATCCTGAATTCTTTTATAACATTCAACATACATCATTTGCTTCATTCATAATGCAAAAATAACTCATAAATACAGGTAACAGAATGAAAAAGGCTATTGTCATTGGATCTACCGGAATGGTAGGTTCACAGTTAATTCAATTATTGATTGAAAGTGAAGAATATTCAGAAGTCGTATCGTTGGTACGTCGGGTGAGTGGTGTAACAAGCCCAAAACTGACAGAACATGTAGTAAACTTTGACGAACCCGAAACCTGGAGTAAGTTTGTAAAGGGGAATGTCCTGTTTTCAGCCCTTGGAACGACAATAGCACAGGCTAAAACCAAAGAAAATCAATACAACATTGATTTTACCATTCAATACACTGTTGCAAAAATTGCTGCCGATAACGGTGTAAATCAGTATGTTTTAATTTCTTCAGCCGGATCATATAGTGATTCAAAAACATTTTACCTGAAAATGAAAGGTGAACTTGAATTAGCAGTACAGTCCTTGTCATTTGAAACTATCAGTATCCTTCGACCAGGACTTTTAACAGGTATCAGGCCACACATTCGTCCCGGAGAAAAAACAGGATATTTAATTTTAAAAGGACTGAACAAATTAGGGCTATTTAAGCGTTATAAGCCTATAAAAGCATCGAAAGTTGCAAAAGCAATGATAGAGGCAGCAAAAAGAAATAAATCGTCTAAATACACCTTAAATGAAGTTTTCGAACTGGCAGATTCAACAAATGGTTAGTTCTTTTAATTTGAATTCGAAATGATTTAATATCAGATATAAGAATGGCAATAAAAGTAATTTCATATGAAAAAGAAAATTACGATCTCTTTTTTGTTTTTTTTACCTTTTTTACTGTTTTCACAAGCCTTCAAATCAGGTAAAATATCTCCGTATACTGCCCACTTTTTGACAACCATTAATGAAAGACAAGTTGATTCTACTGTTGTCAAAAAACTTCAAAACCGTTTTTTCATCAAAAAGATAAACGATCAAAGTTATGTAAATGCATTTATCATGCTTTCTGATTATGCAAATCTGGATGTCTTGAAAGCAAACGGTGTGAAAATCAATATGGTATTGCCCAATATTATTACTGCACTTGTTCCGGTGAATGATATAGAAAAGATAGCTATGTTGCCCGATGTACTGAATTTGCAGATTGGGATACCCGTCCATCGTAAACTGGATAAAGCCCGTTTGGCAACCAATGTTGATCAGGTTCAGGCCGGGACCAATTTACCCGCACCTTTTTTAGGGAAGCATGTGGTTGTTGGAATCATTGACAGTGGAATTGAATACGGCCACATTAATTTTTTTGATTCCGCGGGTACAGTCTTGCGCATAAAACGAGTCTGGGATCAAAATATAACCGGAACACCCCCTACCGGATTTATTTATGGCAAGGAATATAGTACTCAAGCGGATATTCTCGCTGCCAAATTTGATAATCAAACGGAGACACATGCCACTCATGTAACCGGAATTGCAGCCGGTTCCGATAAAAACAACGGGAATATCTATTACGGAGTTGCACCGGCTGCCGATATTGCTTTTGTGAGCTACAATCTCAAAGATTCTACCACTGACAATGTCAGCATATCTGATGGCATTAAATATCTATACGATTATGCCACCTCCGTCAATGAACCATGTGTGGTGAATATGAGTCTTGGAACACAAATCGGACCCCATGATGGCACATCTGCCTTTGACAGGGTGTGTGATGCCTTGGAAGGAAAAGGCAGATTATTGGTTGGCGCCAATGGGAACGAAGGTGCAGACAGCATGCATATTTCACAAACCTTCACGGCTGCAAATCCAACACTTAAAACATTTTTTACGTATTATAAAAATACTCAGCTCATCGGATTATCGGATATCTGGGGCGATACCAATAAAACATTTTCTATCCGTGTAGTGGTATACAATACAACAACCGGAACGGAAATATATACAACACCTGTTTTTAATGCAGCCACCTCTTTTAGTAATATTTATTCCCTGGCAGCGGCCAACGGTGCTGTGGGATCCTTACAAATTTTTACAGAAAGAAATTCTGTCAATAACAAACCCAATGCGTTTGTAGGTTCTGACATGACCAGTATAAGTCCGGGCAATTCAATTGGTATCATAATTACCGCTCAGGATGGAACCGTTCATGCCTGGGCTGATGATTTTTACTCTTATTTCATCAGTAATAAACTACCCGGATGGACAAACGGTGACTCTAATAATTCTGTCAGTGAAATTGGTGGTACAGGGAAGCAAATCATTTCAGTGGGGGCTTATGTATCTAAAACTTCTTTTACAAATTTAGCAGGCCAAACCTATCATTTGACAAACGAAACACTAAGTCATATTGCCTCCTTTTCAAGTACCGGGCCGACTATAGACGGCAGGACAAAACCTGATATATCGGCACCGGGGTCATTAGTTGTTTCATCGTATTCGAGTGCCATTATTACATACCCGAACTATTCGAATTATATTGTCAAAAAAAGCACCATAAACGGCATATCCTATTACTATGGCCAACTTGAAGGGACATCCATGTCAACACCAATGGTTACAGGAATTTTAGCCACCTGGCTGGAGGCAAAAAACAATTTATCGCCTGCTGAAGTCAGAAGCATATTACAACAAACTTCGATATCGGATTCGTTTACCGGATTAATACCTGCGGGAGGTAGTAATACCTGGGGATTTGGAAAAATCGATGCCTGGAATGGCATACAGGCAACTATGAAAATTTCATTATTACAGGAAATTCAGGCATCAAATGTAAATTATATCATTTATCCCAATCCGACTACCGGTAATTTAAGCTTGTTATTTGGAACAAGAGATTCAAATGTTCAGGTATCCGTGTTTAATTTAAACGGTCAACAGGTTTATAAGCAACAAATCGGAGATGTTTCTGTAGCACAGGAATTCATCATGAATTTACCCGGCATAGCTAACGGTGTGTATCTGTTAAATGTAACCGGCAACCTGAAATACAAAGCCTCTCATCTTTTGAAAAAATAAGGCCCTGCTAAATTCAGAAAACAATTCAACTTAAAATGCTTTCTGATATTCTATGATTCAATTACTTTCAATTTATAACCAACCCGTCATCTTTCTTGTCAATTTATACGATTTTGAATCAAATATGATTCAAAATACAACCATTTATCAGTCTTAAATATTATCCTATAATCAATTTTAAATTTACCTTTATAGTCTATATAATAAGTATTTATGATATTTATTTGGTATTTATAATAATTATATCTTCATTATGATTCCAATTTGAAATTAAACATGTATTTTTACGGAGTTTTTATTCTATTTCAGCTCACAGGCACTCATAAATTTCTCATTGTAAGTTGCAATTGAATACAACAAAACCCTAAAAATCAATTAAAGAATACGAATATGAAAATTGGAATTCCAAAAGAAATCAAAAACAATGAAAGTCGTGTCGCTTTGACTCCGGGTGGAGCAAAAACACTGGTTCAAAATGGTCACGAAGTATATGTTGAAACTCATGCAGGCGAAAACAGCGGTTTCAGTAATGAACAATACATCAAATCAGGGGCTAAAATACTCGGGACACCCGATGAAGTATTTGCCATTGCTGATATGATTATGAAAGTGAAAGAACCGATTAAAAGCGAATACAAATTAATTCGCCGGAATCAATTGGTGTTTACTTATTTTCATTTTGCATCCGAAAAAGAACTTATGCTTGCCATGATGGAAAGCGGTGCCGTTTGCCTGGCATACGAAACCGTTGAAAAAGCTGACCATACGTTGCCTTTATTAATTCCAATGTCGGAAGTAGCCGGAAGAATGTCAATTCAGGAAGGTGCCCGTTGCCTTGAAAAACCAAAAGGAGGAAAAGGTATTTTATTAGGAGGAGTACCTGGAGTTAAACCTGCCCATGTATTGGTATTAGGTGGAGGAATCGTAGGAACACAGGCAGCCCTGATGGCAGCCGGAATAGGTGCACATGTGACGATTGCGGATATCTCCCTGCCAAGATTACGTTATTTAAGTGAAATAATGCCTGCCAATGTAGATACATTGATGTCGACGACTTCCAATATTGAAGATTTACTTCCACAAACCGATTTAGTGATAGGTGCCGTTCTTATCCCGGGAGCCAAAGCACCCCATCTGATAACCCGTGAAATGCTGAAACTCATGCAGCCAGGTTCTGTGCTTGTAGACGTGGCTATTGACCAGGGTGGTTGTTTTGAAACATCCCATCCGACTACCCATGCCGATCCGGTTTATACGGTCGATGGAATACTACATTATTGTGTTGCCAACATCCCGGGGGCTGTACCGTTTACATCAACCCTGGCACTGACTAATGCAACCTTGCCTTATGCCGTTATTCTGGCGAACATGGGTTGGGAAGAAGCCTGCGTAAAACATGAAGATTTACGAAAAGGACTTAATATCGTAAATGGAAAAGTCGTTTGTAAAGCTGTGGCCGATACTTTTGGATTATAAATTTATTCAGTCTGTAAAAATTAAAAGAATCCCTTCTTATTTTATTATAAGAGGGGATTTTTTAGTCGATTATTGAAATTTGTCAATAAAACAGAAATAAAGGATGAATAATTTGGAAGTAATCATACTTCCTATTAATTTTGGTCAACCAAATCAGTACTAATTTTTTATTTATAGTAAAAAAACCATTCATTGATAACATGCATTTTATAATTACATCTTATCTTTGCAAAAATTCATAATTCATCAATTAGCAGGTAGTACATCTACTAAAAATCAAACTTAAAGTATATGGCAGAAACATTTGCAGGATTAAAAGATCATGCTATTGAAAGTCCAACCGATAAAGTCATTTCAAAAGTAAAAGAACTCATAAATTCAGGAATCTTAAAACCGGGAGATAAGTTGCCCGCAGAAAGAAAAATGGCCGTAGATTTTGGATTTGGCAGAACACAGGTACGGGAAGCGTTGCATAAACTGGAGTTCTACGGGATCATTAAAACTTTACCACAAAGTGGATCAGTCATAAACGGACTGGATATCAACACCCTTGATGGTTTAATATCGGATGTACTAAATCTGCAAAGCTATGATTTCTTTTCGCTGGTTGAAACCCGTATCGTATTGGAGACGAATGCTATCAGACTTTGTGCAGAACGATGCAATGAAAAAGACATCCTGAACCTGGAAAAAGCACACAATAACTACGTATCATTTTTTGACACACCCGACCGGGTAAGTTATGATTTTGCATTCCACCGTGCCATTGCCGAAGCAAGCCATAATCCGGTATTCAAAGCAATGTTAATGATTGTCATCCCGGATATTTTAGATGTGTATCAACGGGATCGAATTTGTGCACCAAACAGTAAAGTGATTACAGAGCATGAACAGATGCTCCATGCGATTAAAAACAGAGAAGGTGAAAAAGCATCAAATTTAATGATAGAACATTTGAAAGGTGTCCTGGAATTTGCGAAACAAAAACTAAATCAGGAAAATAAAAAAAAGAGTATCTTATCCAGTGAATTCGCAGGATGAATATAAAGAATATAGAATAAAGAACAAAGAATAAAGATAAAACATCCCAAAACACGGAACACAGAACACGGAACGCAGAACGCGGAACGCGGAACACGGAATGCGAAGCTACTTTGCTTTTAACAAATCTTCGAGCTTGATCAATTCATCCCGTAGTTGTGCAGCTTCCAGGAATTCAAGTCTCTTGGCAGCATCCTGCATGGTTTTCTTGGTTTTTGAGATAGCTTTTTCCAATGCCGTTTTTGTCATGTATTGAACAATCGGATCGGCTGCTATGCTTTGCGACAGTTCAGGTTCAATATAGGCTTCCGGTTCAATCTTACTGAATGAGTTCCGCTCACCCTTGATAATTGCAGTTGGTGTGATGCCATGCAATTCGTTATATGCCATTTGTTTTTCGCGACGCCTGTTTGTTTCAGATATTGTTTTAGCCATACTGTCGGTCATTTTATCTGCATACATGATAACTCTCCCGTTCAGGTTTCTGGCTGCCCGACCGGCCGTTTGTGTGAGTGAACGGTGTGAACGAAGGAAACCTTCTTTGTCAGCATCCAGGATTGCAACCAGGGATACTTCAGGCAAATCAAGTCCTTCACGTAACAGGTTTACGCCAATCAAGACATCATACACTCCCCTTCTTAAATCTTCCATGATAATAACACGGTCCAATGTATCGACATCCGAATGGATATAATTACATTTAACACCCATTTTACCCAGGTAATCAGTCAGTTCCTCTGCCATTCTTTTTGTCAGGGTTGTTACCAGCGTGCGTTCGTTTTTTTCTGTACGTTGTGCAATTTCTTCCAACAGATCATCAATTTGATTTAAACTTGGACGAACATCAATGATCGGGTCAAGCAAGCCGGTTGGACGTATCAGTTGGTCAACAACAACACCTTCGCATTTCATCAACTCATAATCAGCAGGAGTGGCACTTACATAGATGGTTTGGGGGGTAAGAGCTTCAAATTCTTCAAACTTCAACGGACGGTTATCTTTCGCCGAAGGTAACCGGAATCCATATTCCACCAGGTTTTGTTTTCGTGCAGCGTCACCACCAAACATGGCCCTGATTTGTGAAATGCTGACATGACTCTCATCGATAACCAGCAAAAAATCTTCAGGGAAATAATCCAACAGACAAAATGGTCTGCTTCCGGGTGGACGTCCGTCAAAATAACGGGAATAATTTTCGATACCTGAACAGTAGCCAAGTTCCTTAATCATTTCCAAATCATACTTTACGCGTTCGTAAATTCTTTTAGCTTCGTAGTTTTTCCCAATGGAACGGAAATAATCCACTTGTTTGACCAGATCGGCTTCAATGTACTGAATGGCTTCAGCAATTCGTTCTTTAGTGGTAACAAATATACTGGCCGGATAGATTTTATAGGCGTCGAATGTTTCAAGCACATGGAAGTTTATGGGATCAACAGTTTGAATTTCCTCAATTTCATCACCCCAGAACACCACACGAAGTACAAAATCAGCATATGCCAGAAAGATATCAACGGTATCCCCCTTTACACGGAAATTACCCCGGTTTAATTCTATTTCATTCCGCGAATACAACACATCAACCAGTGTCCGTAAAAAATCATTCCTCACTATCTTTTGACCCTTTGCGATTTCGATTACATTGCTGGTAAAATCTTCCGGGTTACCAATTCCATAAATACACGAAACGGAAGATACTACCACCACATCCCTCCTACCCGACAACAGGGCGGAAGTTGTTGCCAGGCGTAGCTTTTCGATTTCCTGATTGATTGATAAATCTTTTTCAATATAAATATCCGAAACTGGCAAATAAGCTTCCGGTTGATAATAATCGTAATAGGATACGAAATACTCCACGGCATTTTCGGGAAAAAATGATTTAAACTCGCTGTATAATTGAGCTGCCAGTGTTTTATTGTGGCTTAGTATCAATGTTGGCCGCTGAACCTTTTCGATTACATTGGCAATAGTGAATGTTTTTCCGGACCCGGTCACCCCTAATAAAGTTTGAAAAGGAGCTTCATTATGCAATCCTTCCACCAGTTGTTTGATGGCTTCCGGTTGATCTCCGGTTGGTCGATAAGGTGAAATAAGTTTAAAAGCCACGGTTATGTTAGTTGAAGAGTTGAAGGAATGAAAATTTAATGGAACATACAGGAATAACATTTTAAACCCACCTGGTTCAGGCAGATAAACAAATCAAATCTAAAAATGGCTGGACTTAACAGTTAGATGATTTCTTCGTCAAGTGGCATGATCATCCATAGAATAATATACAACAACAAACCCGGAAAACCAACAGTACATATTGTCAATACTGCATAAATCGCTCTTACGAGAGTGACATCCCAACCAATATAGTCGGCAAATCCTGCACAAACACCAGCTACAATCTGATTTCTTGATCGTTTAAGTTTTTTATCCATAATATTCTTTTGAGGTTTTATGAGATAACAAAGTAACAAAAAATATGTTGAATAAAAAGTGTGAAAATCAGAAAATAGTTGAAATAAAAAAAAGAGTCAGAAACATGTTCTCACTCTTTTTTTTATTCTTACCGACCGGATTGAATTATATAATTTCTTAATTCATCATTAAACTCATCCTTTTCAAGTAAATCTTCCATATTTATGTGTATCCTGAATCGCCAGCTGAACATCGAGTTGGAAGGGACATTAATTCGTTCGTCATGGGGATTTGTACGTCTGATTTGTTCAGAAATACCCAATAAATCCTGCATTTGAAATATAGTCCACATGGCCGGTGAATATAAATGCTGCAATATTATATCCCTGCAAATCCACCAATCGCAGAAATAGGGTGCTTCACCCCAATGTCCGAGTTGTGAATTGTAAAAACGCTGTGTGACTCCACGGTCTTCCTCCCACCAGCCACGAATGGTACTCATATCGTGTGTGGAGGGTGTCACCACTGATAAATAAGGTGCATTGGCTGGATGGAAAAATTCAATTTTATTTGATTTTGGTGCACGTTGTACTTCCAGACTTAAAATTCCCAATTCTTTCATGGCGGTGGTTACGCAAGGAGTCATCATACCCAGGTCTTCACCGCAAATCATCATGTTTGTAGCTCGTTTAAGAGCCGGTAGCTTTTCCATGCCTGACTTATACCATTTAGCATCCTGACGCCGGTAGAAGTAGTCTACATACAATTCATGAAGCTTATCCTTCGTGTAGTTATCCAGGTCCTGAAAAGAAGACAGACTGTCCATTCCGAATCGTGGATAAAATTGTGTTCTGTGGCTTCCTTCCACTTCTAAAAACAGGACATTCGAAATCAAATCGAATAATCCGGATTTGATACTTTCGGTTATCTCACCATCCTGAGACATTTTTTCTACCGTTGCCTGGTTTTGATATGTATTTTTCAACCTGAGAATCCATCCGTCTTCAATGGTAAGACAGTTCGCTTTGACCCAGGAGGCTTCTTCCCCAAAAATATTCAATAAAATGGTATCGGTGATATACGGTTTACAAAACCGGTTGTAGTCAAACCATAGACCTTTGTCCGTAAATTCATTCATGTAGATGGGCACTGATGGATTTAAATAGCCCATGATACCTTCCACCTGGTTAACCGGAATTTGCCAAATCCTGAAAAAGCCTAAGATATGATCAATCCGGAAAGTATCGAAATAATTAGACATTTGTGAAAACCTTTTTTTCCACCAGTCAAACCCTGTACTCTCCATTTCATTCCAGTTATAAGTGGGCAATTCCCAGTTCTGGCCTTTGACCGAAAACATATCGGGGGGAGCACCAGCCTGCATGTCCATGTGAAACAGTTCAGGTGACACCCAGGTATCCACACTGTTTCTGTTAACACCTATCGGAATATCACCTTTTAAAACTACCCCATGGTTATGAGCGTATGCAGCAGCTTCCGATAATTGCACATGCAGATGATACTGAATAAAATAATTAACCGCAATATCATCATAATGTATTTGGGAAGGGGATGAAAACTTCTTTATTTTTTCAGGATTGTACAATGCAAAATCTTCCCATTTTCGATAATCAGGGGTGCCAAACTTATCGCGTAACAAACAATATACGGCATACGGAACAAGCCAGAATTCATTATCTGTAAAGAAAGCTTTAAATTCTTTATTTTCCAGAAATTTATCTTTTTGAATAAGGTATAATTCCCTGGCATATTCCAGTTTATAATTAACCACTTCCAAAAACGAGATCAAATCCTTGTTGTTCAATTCCTCTTGTTTACTTTTATATTCTTTTTGCAAGGAATGTGCTGCAGGGAGTTTACCAATGGATGGAAGATGAAGGAAAAGCGGATTCAATGCAAATGCAGATATGGCCGCATAGGGCAATACATCAGCATCAGTATGGGTACCGATGGTATCATTCAATGGAAGAACCTGAATTAACTTCAACCCGACTTTCTCAGCCCAGTCAATGAATAATTTCATGTCACCAAAATCACCAACCCCGAAACTCTTTTTAGTTCGGATACTGAAAACCGGCAGACCAACACCTGCTCCTTTCCATGAGCTGTTAGATTTTCGGACAAAACCATCTGAAAGTTGAACAAATGTTTTCCCTGAATTGATAACCGGTGCAATACGATCAGAGCCTGATTCAAAATAACGGAATTTTTTAACTTCCGGATCGAAAATGCCATATTTATAATGGACATCAATTTTCATCTTGCTTAAGTCTACTTCAGATGTCCACCAGTTTCCTTCCGTCTGGCTCATAAGTAACGGTTTTATGGTCGACCAGTTACCTAACGCTTCACAATCACCTATCAGGCATATTACCTCATTTTTTTTAAGCATGGGCATTTTCACCTTGAAAAGATGGGTAACCTTTGTAGTCGATTTTATTTTCGCAATGAAATGATCGTGATGCAATAAAACCTGTTGGAAAGGTGCTGTCAAAAATACATTTTCAATGCTTCCCGGTGAATTCCAGACATCTATGCAAAAGAAATGATCTACTTTCGTTGGTTCAAGGTATAATTGACGGTCATCTCCCCATTCCTCCACATATTGATCATCTTGTTCAGTATACAAAAGATATTTGAACGTCAGTTCTACCGGTAATTTCGAACTAATTTCCACTTCAGCATACCAGTCTTCCGGTGCCTGAAAATTTAGCTTTAACGATTTGGTAAAATCACCATTCCCTAATTCAGGGATGTTCCCACTTACCAAGAGTCGTTGACCCCAGTACGTGTAATAAGGAATTTTAAAATGTATTTTCATAGTATGTTGAATTGTAAATCTTTAGGCAGGACAAATCAATTCTGCATTTCAAAAGTAATGTTATTTATTTAAGCTACATTTTGAATACTTTAAAAATAAGCAAAAATTAATTTCAAACGTTTGCGGAAAATTAAATCTTTTATGATTCAACCATAATTTACACGCTTGTGATTCTACCCGGATCAGGCCCAGAATCGTGTAATATTATAGGTGAAATATCCACAAGAATCAGGTCAAAGTTGAAGCTTAATAATATTCATTTATTTTTTAAGAGCATTTCATGACTCATTTAAAATTATAATCCGTACTTTTGCAGAAAATTCTCCAAAACTAAATTACACTTCAATTATGTCAGTTTCAAGTACACCTTTTAAAGTGTTTTCGGGCACAAAGAGTCGTTATCTTGCCGAAAAAATTTGTCAGAATTTAGAGTGTCCATTAGGTAAAATGAATGTACAGCATTTTTCAGATGGTGAATTTGCTGTTTCATATGAAGAATCTATTCGCGGTCAATACATTTATCTCATACAATCCACTTTCCCCAATTCGGATAATTTAATGGAATTATTGTTGATGATTGATGCTGCAAAAAGAGCTTCAGCCTACAAAGTAATTGCCGTGATACCTTACTTTGGTTGGGCACGCCAGGACAGAAAAGACAAACCACGCGTTTCCATTGGTGCAAAACTTATAGCAGACATGCTAAGTGTGGCAGGTGTCGACCGTATTATTACCATGGATTTACATGCTGATCAGATTCAGGGATTTTTCAATATTCCGGTTGATCACCTGTACGCATCCACCATTTTCGTACCGTATATCAAATCACTGAAACTTAAAAATTTGGTCATTGCATCACCCGATGTTGGTGGTTCAAAACGTGCCGGATCCTATTCTAAATATCTTGGAGTGCCGATGGTCATTTGTTACAAAACACGTGAACGGGCTAATGTCATTGGCGAAATGACCATTATTGGGGAAGTATATGGCAAGGATGTGATCATAACCGATGATATGGTGGATACAGCGGGAACTTTATGCAAGGCCGCCGAATTAATGATCTCCAAAGGAGCCCGGAGTGTACGTGCCATCGTTTCGCATGGTGTTATGTCCGGAGAAGCTTCTGAAAAAATATGTAATTCTGCTCTGACGGAAATTGCGTTTACCGATTCTATCCCTTACGAATTAAGCAAATGTTCAAAGGTGAGAGTCCTTTCAATTGCTGAAATGTTTGCCGATACCATCTATCGCGTTCAGGAACACAAATCAATCAGCGAACAGTACTTACTTTAATAAGAAGAGGTGAGAGGTGAGAGGTGAGGAATGAGTAGGTAGTAGGTAGTAGGTAGAATAAGAAATCTGGGTTTTGAGTAACAATATTTTTTACCAGTCTGAAAAAATTCTATAAACATTATAATTCTGAAAAACATAAAAAAGCTCCCGCATCAAATGATGCGGGAGCTTTTTATTTATATTTTTCTCTCTTAATTTTTTTAGTTACTACCCTCTTCTATAAAAAAACAATATAAACTATTCATTACTACCTACTACCATCTACCAACTACCAACTACCTACTACCTACTACCAACTACCTACTACCAACTACCAACTACCTACTACCTACTGTCTTCTATTCCGCCACATCAATCCTGGTTTTCATATTCTTAATTTTCTCGTTTTGAATCAACCGGAGTACTTCTTTTACTTTGCTTGCTTTCACGGCTACATACGAAAAATAGTCTTTTACTTCTACCATACCAAGATCTTCTTTTGCTAAGAGTCCTTTTTTAAACATAAAACCCACTACATCCATTTTACTCAGTTTATCTTTTTTCCCTTTACCGATATAAAGTGTCGACCACTCCGGTTTAGGAGGCGCTGATGCTAATACAGGAAGTGGAAATGGTAATGGAGCAGGTGTAATAAATGCCGGTAACTGTTCATTGGCTCCCAGTAGTAAAAAGGCCGATCCTTCTGCTTCCATGCGGGCTGTTCGTCCGTTACGGTGTACAAATTCATCAGCACGAACCGGTGCATCAAAGTGAATGATATTTTTAATTTCAGGGATATCCAGTCCACGCGATGCTAAATCGGTTGAAATAAAAGCAGTGCAACTGCCGTTACGAAACTTTGAGAGTGCACGTTCGCGTTCCGGTTGTTCAAGTTTGCCATGGAAAAATTCATTTGCCAATCGTCGTTCACTCAGGTATGCATTCACTTTCTCAACCGTTTCACGTTGGTTGCAGAATATCAGGGACGAATCGTTTCCCAAATAACACAACAGGTTATATAGCAGATCCATTTTATCATTCGTCAATCCTTTTACCTGATAGATTTTCAATCCTTTCAGTACATTATCTTTTTCGGAATAATCCAGTTTAATCGGGTTTTTAATACCTGTAAAGGCAGGTATTTCCACCGCATCGGTGGCAGATGTGAGAAATCTGATTTTCAGGTATCTGAGTTGACTGATGATTGTTTCCATTTGATCGGTAAATCCCATTTCGAGTGATTTATCAAACTCATCGAGTACCAGCATCCGGATGTCATTCACCTCGAAATTATTTCGTTCAATATGATCCTGTATCCTTCCGGGTGTTCCGATCAGCAAAGCAGGTGGCACTGCCAGTTCTCGCTTTTCGCCATTCGAAGGACGACCGCCAAAACAGGTATTTACTTTATATCCGGTACCCATGCTGCGCCATACCTGTTCAATCTGTTGGGCCAACTCACGAGAAGGTGCCAATACCATGGCCTGTACTTTTTGGACATCCGGCCTGAGACTCATCAATACCGGCAACAGATATGCCAGCGTTTTACCCGAACCGGTCGGTGATAACAGGATGATGTCCCGTTCTTTTTCGTTTGCTTCAAGTGTTGCCAGTTGCATGGCGTTGAGCTTATCGATACCCATGCTTCCCAGCGTGTTATCTATTGTAGTTGAATTATTTTGCATGTTGCAAAGATACGATAATATATTGAACTATGAGCTTTTAACCTAAAGTACCCGATTAGTGGATTCGTCACTATTTATTTTGATGTAAAATGAACTTATCATGATAATTGCTGTTCCAATCCTATCATATACTTTTATTTTCTCTCATTCATTGGATTTCTATAAACAGATTTTTATTCAGCTGCTGTAAATAATTAAAATATTTTATACCTTGTTTAATTAATAACAGAAACAAAGTGGTTGAATGCCCGTAAAGGAAGGCCAGAAAACATTGCCAATATTCTTTTAAAATTCCAATTTCAATAATTACTACCTGTTTAAACTTTAATATTTCATCAGGATTCGGATATCCGACTGATTTATTTGTCGTTTATATTCTTACAGGACTGAGTCTTTTTATATCTTCTATCCCTTAAAAAGGATATATCTGAAAATAAATTGCTACTTTTGCATTTTATCATCCTATTCAACTTAAAATGGAATATACAACTTTAGAAGGAAAATTGATTATGCCCGAATACGGGCGAAACATACAACAGATGGTAGCGCACGCACTAACCATCGAAGATCGTGAAGAGCGTACCCGTTGCGTAAAAACCATCATCAACATCATGGGTAATTTATTTCCTTATTTGCGTGATGTGAATGATTTCAAACATAAATTGTGGGACCACGTAGCAATTATGTCTGATTTTAAACTGGATATTGATTTTCCATATGAAGTATTGCTGGAAGAAAACCTTTATACCCGCCCTGAAAGCATCCCCTACAAAAATTCAAGGATTCGTTACCAGCATTATGGCAGAACCCTGGAAGAAATGATTGAAAAAGTGGCTGTATATCCTGAAGGGGAAGAAAAAAACGAATTGATTCGTTTGATTGCCAATCAAATGAAAAAATGTTTTCTTACCTGGAATAAAGAAGTAGTGGACGATCGTAAAATATTCGATGATCTTCGCGAACTGTCAAAAGGCAAACTCGATATTCCGGAAGATTTCTTTAAACTGGTTGAATCCAGGGATGTATTGTTCAATAAAAAGAACAAACCTAAGAAGAAAAAATAAATACACGCTCCGTGTTCCGTATTCCGTGTTCCGTGTTCCGTATTCTGCGTTCCGGGAAAATATTTTCATCTGCATTTATCAGATAATTGTCCGGATTACTTTTTTAGTTGACTATAATCACCTTACCCTACACACCTAACATTAAAAATATGTCCTCTTTTCAAATAGAAGGCGGTCGCCGGCTTTCAGGTTCCATTACCCCACAGGGAGCCAAGAACGAAGCTTTACAGGTTATTTGTGCTGTATTATTGACACCCGAAACGGTCATTATCAGTAACCTGCCCGACATTCTGGATGTGAACAACCTGATTAACTTGTTAGGAGATATGGGTGTTGAAATTCATCGTCAATCTCCGGATGTTTGTTCGTTCAAAGCTGAAAATATAAACCTGGATTATCTTCAGAGTGAAGATTTTTATCGTCAGAGTGCTTCTCTCAGAGGGTCTGTGATGATTGTTGGGCCTATGGTAGCACGTTTTGGAAGAGCCATCATTCCGAAACCGGGTGGAGATAAAATAGGACGTCGCAGGTTGGACACCCATTTTTTAGGTATTCAAAAATTGGGTGCTGATTTTCAGTACGATCCTGTTACCAAACGGTACGAAATAGAAGCTAAAAAACTGACCGGTTGTTATATGTTGCTCGATGAAGCATCAGTTACCGGAACGGCCAATATCCTGATGGCAGCCGTGATGGCCGAAGGAACAACTACTATTTACAACGCTGCCTGTGAACCTTATTTGCAACAACTTTGCCGGATGCTCAACAACATGGGTGCAAAGATATCGGGAGTCGGTTCCAATTTGCTGACCATTGAAGGGGTAACATCTTTTCATGGTTGTAACCACCGCATTTTGCCAGATATGATTGAAGTTGGCAGTTTTATTGGCATGGCAGCTATGACATCTTCCGAGATCACCATCAAGGACGTTGCTTACCCTGAATTAGGAATGATTCCGGATAGTTTTCGCCGTATGGGGATTCTGTTGGAACAACGGGGCGATGACATTTTCATACCCCAACAGGACAGTTATTCCATCGAATCATTTATTGACGGGTCAATCATGACCATTGCCGATTCACCATGGCCCGGACTTACACCCGATTTACTCAGTGTGTTTCTGGTTATTGCTACAAAAGCCAAAGGAAGCGTACTGATTCATCAGAAAATGTTTGAAAGTCGTTTGTTTTTTGTGGATAAACTCATTGATATGGGTGCACAAATAATACTTTGCGACCCACACCGTGCTACTGTCATCGGTCAGGAAGGAAAGATCCGTCTTCGAGGCTCTGTCATGAGTTCACCGGATATACGTGCAGGTATTGCGCTGCTGATTGCTGCCCTTTCGGCGGAAGGCACCAGTGTGATCCACAATATCGATCAGATTGATCGTGGATACCAGAATATCGAACAACGGTTGAATGCATTGGGAGCAAATATTATTAGAATCAACTAATTAACAGGAAATCAGTTAATTGGTTGATTAGTTAACTGGTTAACTGGTTGATTGGTTAACTGGTTGATTGGTTGATTGGTTAACTGGTTGATAGGTCAGGACAACCTATCTAACTACTCATTCCTCATTCCTCATTTCTCATTCCTCACTCCTCGACTACCTACTACCTACTACCTACTACCTACTACCTACTCTCTTTATTAAACTTTTACACGAATAAAGTTGTTTGATGAATAATGGATATTTTATTCAATTCCCATTTTATTTTACCTTAAAATGTATTACGTTTAATAATCAGGAGGAATGCATTATGCTAAACAAAAAAATTACGGAATTATTGAACAGTCAAATCAATAAGGAGTTTTATTCGTCGTATTTGTATCTGGACATGTCCAATTATTATTTCGAAAAAAACCTGAATGGATTTGCTAACTGGTTTTCTATTCAGGCTCGGGAAGAACATGAACATGCCATGTTAATCATTAAATACATTCTGAACAATACGGAGCAGGTAGTATTTGATGACATTGCCGCACCAAACAAACACTACAAAGATTTTAAACAACCGCTGGAGGGTTCACTGGAACATGAAATTTTTATAAGCACTTCGATTAATACAATTTATGCAGAAGCATATGCCCTGAAAGATTTTCGCACCATGCAATTCCTGGATTGGTTCGTAAAGGAACAGGGTGAAGAAGAAAAGAATGCCGATGATCTGTGTAAACGGTTTGATTTATTTGCCTCCGATGCACGTGGCCTGTATTTACTGGACACCGAACTGGCCGCCAGGGTATTCAAGACACCATCGCTGGTAATTTAAAAAGTAAATATCATAATTTACGGACATACTCATAACCAAAAAATAAATTGCTCCTGTCACAAAAACATCAAGTCTCTAAGATTCACATCGAAGATTCCGTTTTATGGGAAAAACAAGCATTTTCTGTACAACAAACTTCGTGTAACTTTGTGACTTTGAGACTTTGTGGCAAATATATTACATATTCGACTTTACAACATTTTCTTATCTTTACTGTACTGTCTTCCGACTGATAGTGGTTACTAATGAATCAAATTTGCAGTCATCTCATCTGTCATAAATGTACAAGTCATATTTCTTTGAACGGCATTCCCATCCTACAAAACCAACTACCACCTACCATCTACTGACTACCGACTACCGACTTATTTCACCTCCCGGGTTATTCATTTTTCACAAACACTATTTTCTCCGATCCCTTGGTTATAATTTCATTAAAATAATATTTCAACTTACTGTATTCAGTTGCATCATACACCGGTATTTTAAAATAATAATTCAACATGACATGAATTTTGTCATTTATCACCGAAGCAGAATACTCGAGTTCAAACATTTCATTTGCTATTTTATCCTTTGCAGGTAGGAAATCAATTTTATAACCGGATGGTATCTCAATCATTGAGTAATATGTATTTAATTTCGGATAAATCATATCAATCGGATAGGTTCGGGTAAGCTGTTTAAGTGGGTTTTCAGTGATTACTTCGCGCTGAAATGGAGAAACATAAATTTTATTATTTACTTTTTCAGGTTGGTCTTCCATTCTGAATTTTAAAATATAAGAATTCTTTATATTGGTTTGATTTTTCACGACAATCGATGAATCAACCACCGAATAACCTTTCTCACCAAGATATTTACTGATTATCCGGGTATTTGTACCGAAATCAGTTCTAAAATTCAGCCCGGAATACTCCGTAGAGGTAGATTGTATAGCAGTATGTTGAGTACTGTCTGTCAGGTTAATAATCAGTGATTCGTTTATCTTTGACGGAGTCAGACATTGAAGATTCACCCACTCCAATTTATCCTTTTGGATAACAAGTCCTTTATCATTTATACATTTTTCTGAAATCCTGTTATTTAACAAAAGGGCTGTCGTTGCATCCGACAATACTTTCTTATTGTCAATATCGGCAAGAATAATTACGTAATTAAAGAAATTATCAAATGGATAGTTCTGTTTTATTTTCCCGTTTTGCCTTGTACTGATAATCACCGGGGAGGCTTTTATCCCAACTGCATTCAGTAAACCCACCGCAAACAGATTAATATCGGCATCATTCCCGTATTTATCTTTCATAAAAGTCTTTGGACTCTTAGTTGCCCTTTTCCCGTTTATTTTATTCCAACTGAAATTCGTTTTTACATAATTTAAAACAGAGTCAAATTTTTGTTGTTCAGGCAAAAGGGACAGCGTTTTAAGATCAAATATCTTTGATGCTGCATTTTCTGCTCTCCGGACATATCCACCTAAATCTTCGTCTTTGATCATCTCTTTGACTAGTTCGGGCCAGGTAGTCATGATATTTTGCTGACTACCATTTGTATAAATTATTTTTGATAACTGAAAATTTAGTTTTATGATATAATCTTCTGAGGAAGCTATATATTCTTCATCTTTAAAAGCCGGAATATTTTTCATAGTGTATTCATAAATCATATCATGATATTTTGTAGATCCAAACTGACTTTCCAGACCCGTATCTTCATATGATTTTTGCGATTCAAATTTTGATGCACCTTGTAATAGCCATGTATATTGATAAAATGGAATCATTTTGGTGATATATTTGCTGTTTAACACCGGTATTTTCCATTGGAAATTCCAGTCCCGGAAGTTAAAGAAAAATTGCGATCGAACTTTATACCGGTATTCGATGATTGACCCTTCCTTTACATTTGGCATGGCAAACTTTTTACTATTCCAAAACTCGTTTATCTTTTCCTCATGACTACTTTTCAAATCGAGCTTTGATTTGTTAAAAGACCCATTTTCCATATTATACGTGTACGCTTCAATGTCGTAAACTTCTTCGAATATATCACCCTGACGATAATACGGAATCTCAATACTTGCCCATTTTATACCTGATTCTTTGAAAATTTTCAAACGCGTAATGCGTTCGTAAATCAAATCAAAATTATCATTGGTCCGTTCGAAATGAGAACCCCCGACATCAGATATAACCACCGCCTCAGCACTTTTATCAAATGAACAAGATACCAGATCAACATCACTTTTACTGATTTTCCCGAATTCTAAATTAAAATCCTGAGAAAACAAAACCGTATGAATACCGGTTAGCAAGATAAAAATAGAAAAAAGTTTTTTCATGATTAGTCTGTTTTTTTGGTGATGATAAATGAATATTTTTCAATGTCATATACAGCTTTTACAAATTTGTAAAAATCGCTGTATTCTGTCAACGGATATTCCCCGGCATAAAGTAAAAAATGTTTAACTACTTCTACCTGATTGTTTGTTTGATGTAAATCAAGCGAATACATACCATATTTTGTATGGAGTGTTTGGTTTTTTGGCAGGTTGGACAACTGATAACCGTCAGGTAACTGATACATGATCGTGTCCAGTTTATTCACCGGATAATTCAGTTGCACTGGGAATTTACGGTATTTAGGTTCTTTAAAAGGAGGTACTGAGAATTGAATTAATGGGATCAGGATTTCTTTGTCGTATTTTTTGTAAAGTTTCTCAGCTTTAGCAGTATACTGTAATGTAATAAATGTTGAATCGCGATGGGCCGGTATCAGGCTATAGTCAATCATTTCAAAACCGGAATCAATAAAGTAGTTACGTATAATCTGCGTTTTTTTTTCTTCACTCACCAAACGCGTCAGGGATGATAACCTTTCGAATGATTCACCTTTTAATGTTGTCCTGAAACTGGCAATGACCCCATTCCCTGAATCGGAATTAATCAAAATTTTACGCGATTCAAGCACATCTTCTTTCGAAAGAACCGGAGTTCGTTTGAAATAACTGTTTTTAGAATCAATTAAAAATGCCGGCCGATTTTGTGTAAACGTCCCTAAATAATTAAATGGGCCATCACTGGTACAATCCAGCCAGATCGTATCGTTGGGAAGAGGGACACACAGTATCACATGATTAAACTGCATGGAAGGGAAACCGGGATTTAGTTTCGTAATCACATCACCTGCCTGAACATTGGTATAATACGAAGGAATTCCAACATAACTCAGTATCGATCTGAAATAGTTTGAAAGTCCCTTACAATCACCATACTTATTTCGGGATACTTCACCGGCAGATGTTGGTTTCATTCCCCCGGTCTCAATCGAAATGTTTATATACCGCGTGGCATCCTGTAAATAATGGTACAACAACCTGATTTTTTCTTTTTCATTTGTAATCCCATTTATGATGGAAGTAATATGCTGCTTTTCTTCTTCCGGTAGTTCATTTAATTTATCCAACAATCGGGATTCCCAATTCCCATAGGTTTCCCACGATTCAAAGGATCCTTCCTGATCGTATTTGAATTTAACGGGCACAATCACTACTTTGGGCAGAAAGGTACTCAGTTCGGGTGAGTGGGTTTCAGGTTCAATCTGCCTGGTATAGGATGTTTTCCAGGTGTATTTTACCCTCGAATCGACGGTGTCAGTTTTCAAACTGTCTGTAAACTGACTTGAATAAGCGATTTTAAATCCAACTGGTATATCCAGTGTAAATGTGGCATCTAAAGTGGGTATATCTTTATCCAGAACAGGAATCCAGTGATCCAGGTAAAAAAAAGCATCTTCCTGAAGCTGATAAGAATAGCAAATGGTATAGGGATAAACATTATGAATCAGGGTAAATTCTTTCACAAAATTATCTTCATAAAATGCACCATCAGAAATGGAGCTTCTGTCTTTCAGATCAGAAGCTTTCAGTTTTTTGACTATAATTCCATCTTTATCTTTTATACAGGCCTCAATTTTTGAAACACGCATCATCTTCGAATAGGGAATGCTTATTTCGGTATACTCCTCTCCATTCCGGTTATTTATCTGCAATTCGTACATCCTGGAGATATAGAGTTTACTGTTTTTAACAGATAAATCGGTTCGTTGATTTAAAAGTATGGCATCAGGAGTTTCTGCAAATACAGGAAAGACTGCAAAACAAAGAATAAAAATCCAACTTGTTTTAATCGATAGAAAAAAAGTATTTAACTTCATGCTTTCCCGAAAGTATTATTATTTTTATGATAGATACATCGTTGAACAATTCCCCAAATGTTATCGTATCAAAGGATTTAAACCTTTTGATCATATTAAGGAATGTTTTATTTATTAGACGTTGCAAATCTATAAAAAAGTGTTGATTAAATAAATTTAATGTCTATTTATTTTATTAAATTCTGAATATAATTGAAAAGGTTAGTATAGTTATACCAATGCCGTTAGTGTATCTCTTTGTGCAACTTTGTGTCTTTGTGACTTTGTGGCAAGAAAATATTAGCCACTAAAACACAAAGACGCAATCCGTCAGCTGACGGACACTAAGGGTGAATTTAATGAATATGCTTAACTAAAAGATATTGATAGTTATACTATTAACAAAGATTGTACAGGATTGTGTATATTCATGATTTTATTTATCCTGAGGATACTTTCTAAAAAAAAATAAAGTCACTATGATGTGACTTTATCTGTTTAAATTAATAAATGAATTAATCTTTCTGTTTTAACTATTCCCGAATATATCTTCTGCATTCAATAACAGATCGACATATTGAGCCCTTTTATAAATAAAAGGATTTTTGGAAAGACTGTTTTTTGATAGTTTTCCTTTAAAGTCTTCCAGGCTGTTATAATTCTTTTCCTCCATCCATTCTTCCAAATCGTTCTTCATGTTGGTAATCTGTGAAAATCCATTCTTATAAATGGTACTTACTACCTGTACACTGGATGCACCAGACAGAATGAGTTTAACAACATCTGCACCGGTAAACACACCATGACTGCTACAAACATCCGCTTTAATATTCTGATACAGCAGGCCGGCAAACCGGAGTGATTTTTTATAATCACCCGGATTGCTGAAATTGTATTTCTTAATATGTTTTTCATATTTAATATCAATATCCGGCTGAAAAAACGAATTAAACAATACAAAAGTATCCACTCCTTCCTCATCCAGCTTTTTAATTAAATTCAAAGCATTCGTATAATCAGGACTTAATTTGACACTGACCGGAATGGTGATGTTTTTCTTGATTTCATGGACTATCATGACCTGTTCATATTCAATTTCAGCTGAATCACGGTCCAAATCCCAGATATTCGGATAAAAGTTAAGTTCAATGCCATCCACACCTGTCTGATTGATCAATTTGGCATATTCCACCCATGTTTCGACATTCACAGCATTCAGACTGGCAATAAGAGGTATCGAAACACTTTCTTTCGCTTTCCGTAAATTCACTAAATGCTCTTCAGCCCCCGCATAATCTATCAGGGGATGGACCGTCAACATTTCAGCATGAATATCATTGAATTCTGTCAGTTTCTCATCAAATTGCAATCGTTCAAGTTGAATCTGCTCCTCAAACAATGATTTATAGACAATGGCAGCGGCTCCCTGTTCTTCTGCCCGTTTTAAATTATCCGGTTTTGTTACCAGATTTGAAGCACCTAGAATAATGGGATTATCGATTTCGATACCCATGTAACTGGTCTTTAAATTTTTCATTGTGTATTTTCAATTATCAGTTTATCATTACCTGAATTATGGAAATTTAGTTCAATGAAAATAGTGAGATATTTTAAATTAAAAATACCATACACCTAAATTTTCACTGCCAATTCAAGCATGTAATTTCTGGTATATTTCCATTTTATCTCCTTACGAATATTTGATTACTTCAACCGGGCAGCTTTCTGCCGCTTCAATGATATCCTTTTCGTATTTGGAAAAATCGACACCTTCTATCACTAATGCTTCACCATCCATTTTAAAAACATCAGGACAAATAGCTTCACTTAAGCCACATCCTGTACAACCTTCTTCTATCCAGACTTTCGTAATTGCCATGATTCTGTTTCTTTTTAAATTAGTACTAAAATGAAATATTTTTATGAAATGCTTAATTGATTTTTTTCTGATAATCAATGATTCTGATTCTGCAGGATTAATGCTATCCGGATCTTATGTTAATACCTGTTTAATCCTATGAATTTAGATACTCAGCACTTTATTTTCCTCTTTAATACGGACATACAATACTATTAAATTTAAAACTGTAAAAACTATTGCCGTATAATACAATTGAAAAACAAGTGGAATAACAGCAATTTCTAGTATAACAATCAGGTAGTTCGGATGTTTAATATATTTGTAAAGTCCTTTTTTTATGGAAGCTCTTCCCGGGATATGATAGATTTTTGTGTTCCAGAATTTACCCAGTGAAAAAACAACCCAACCCTTTACAGCAACCAGAATGAAATAAAAAATCAGCAATGCTATGCTGAAAGAACCTTTATCCCGTACTGTATATTCTACGATCAGTGATACGAAAAAAAATACGTGAAGCATTACTATGAACGGGTAATGTTTCTGGCCATATTCGATGGCCCCATGCCCGGTTAACCATGTTTCATTCCTTTTTGAGAGTAACAATTCACTGATCCGCAGTGCGATGACAAATGAGATAAACAGGATGAATGCCATATCAGTTATTTTTCATTTGAAGTAATGCCATTTCACAGGAGAAACCGGGACCCATGGAAACCATCAATCCCAACCCGTTTTCAAAACCGGTGGTAAAGAATCTTTCCAATACATACAAAACGGTCGCACTGGACATATTTCCATACTCATTCATCACTTCCCGTGTGTTTTTAAGAAAATCACCAGGTACCGGCAATGCATTTTCGTAAGCTGTTAATATTTTTTTACCCCCGGGATGAAAAATAAAATTCTTTATATCCGAAAGTTTAAGGTGTTGTGATTCTAAAAACGATGTAATATCATTGTTAACATTTGCTGCAATTATCGTTGGTATGTCAGATGAAAACAACACTTTAAATCCTTTATCCAAAAATTCCCATCCCATGACATCCAGTGAATCGTAATATATTTTACTTTGTGAAGCCAGAAATGTAATGGCTTTTGTCGTTTTATTGACATGATTTTCACCGGTAATAATACAGGCTGCTACTCCATCAGCAAATAGGCTGGAACCGATAAAATTACTTTTGCTGTAATCATTCCTTAAAAAAGTCAATGAACACAATTCAACGGCTACCAGTAATACGACCGCATCATGATTCGCCCTGGCGAGTGTGCTTGCCTTCGAAAAACCTGACACACCTCCCCCGCAACCCAATCCAAAAATAGCCATTCGATTGATGTTTTGATTCAATCGCATTTTATTGATGATTAAAGCATCTAAACTTGGGGTGGATAAACCGGTGGTGGAGATAAAAATGATATCGGTGATCTCATTTTTATCTATCTGTGCTTTTACCAGGCAATCCTCTATGGCTTTGACCGAATATTCCAGTGATATCCGGATATATTCGGCATTCTGATCCTCAAATGAATGAAGTGTCGTATAGTATTGAAGTGGCTTACATAAATTGCGGGTTAATATTTCAGTATTATCAAAAGCACTCATCATTCTTTCAACCTGAGGAAACGAGGTGATAAATAATTCCTTCGCCTGTTGTTTCACTTCCGATTGTTCAACCCTGTATGGGAAATTTATGTTGGATATTGCAGTTAAAGATGACATAATAGTATTTTTAAGTTTTGAAACTATAAGTTGAAATTCTGAAAATTCATGTTCGACCGTAAAATAGTATGATAGTTTCTAAACGATAGAAGATCATAAATTGTTTATTCTGATTTTTTCTTCATCCCTATGAAAAGGAATCTTTTTTGAATTTATGAGGGCTATACTGCTCCAGTCATTTTTCCGGGATCAACCCAATCATCAAATTGCTCTTCTGTCAAAAAGCCCAATTCAAGGGCTGCTGCTTTTAAACTGGTATTATCTGCAAAGGCTTTTTTTGAGATTAATGCCGCTTTATCATATCCGATATGAGTATTTAAAGCTGTTACCAACATCAATGAATTCATCAGGTTCAAGTTTATCCGTTCCAAATTGGGCTCAATCCCCGCCACGCAGTGATCATTGAATGACCGGCAGGCATCAGCCAGTAGCGTAGCCGATTCCAGCAGGGCACTTATCATTACCGGTTTATAAACATTTAATTCAAATTGACCATTCGATCCTGCAATGGTTATGGTGGTGTCATTTCCCATAATCCGGGCACAAACCATAGTCAGTGCTTCAACCTGTGTCGGATTCACCTTACCCGGCATGATGGATGATCCGGGCTCATTCGAAGGAATATATAATTCACCAATGCCCGACCTGGGTCCGGAAGCCGACAAACGAATATCATTTGCAATCTTCATCAGACTAACTGCCAGTTGTTTTAATGCGCCATGCGTTTCAACCAGGGCATCATTCGAGGCCAGTGATTCGAATTTGTTTTCGGCCGGTAGAAATGGCATGTTTGTAAGAGTTGCAATTGTAGCTGACACTTCCACATCAAATCCCACGGGGGCATTCAATCCCGTCCCCACAGCAGTTCCGCCAATGGCAAGCATGGAAAGATGTGGGAGAGTATTTTTCAATGCACGGATTCCATAGGCCAGTTGGGTGGCGTACCCCGAAAATTCCTGACCGAGTGTTATGGGAGTAGCATCCATTAAATGGGTTCGCCCAATTTTAATGACCTTCTGCATAGCCCTGGATTTTTCCCACAGGGTATTTTCAAGGTTTTCCAATGATGGTATGGTATAGTCCACCAACCTGATGTACGCTGCCATGTTCATAGCGGTGGGAAAAGTATCGTTGGACGACTGAGACATATTGGCATCATCATTCGGATGTATAAGCTGTGTTCCTTCTCCTGACTGATAGCCCTGCAACACATGCGAACGGTTAGCAATGACTTCATTGCAATTCATATTGGTATGCGTTCCCGAACCGGTTTGCCAGATTACCAATGGAAACTGTTTATCAAGTTTGCCTTCAATAATCTCGTCACACACTTTGGATATCAGTTTTAGTTTATCTTCAGACAATAAACCGAATCGGGCATTTGCGATAGCCGCAGCCTTTTTCAGATAACCAAACGCGTGAATTATTTCTACCGGCATGGAAGCCCGTGGACCAATCTGAAAATTCATGAGTGAGCGTTGGGTCTGTGCACCCCAGTATTTATCTGCAGGGACTTTCACCTCGCCCATACTGTCTTTTTCTATCCGGTAATCCATATCTGCTGATTTTAAAAATTTTTAAGGTTAAACCGATTTCCTTTTATTTGCAATTTTACTCAATAGAAAAATAAACATTTCATTTATACTGCTAAAACAATTTTACCCTGTTAAATTGTTCATTTAAACTGAATATACTCTTAAAAAAGGTAATGATTAAGATAATCGATACTGTAATATTCTCGTTTTTTAAAGGTTACACTATAAATTTCTGAATTTTACTTTTTAAAATCAGCGATACAAAATTTTCGCTTTTGCTGCGGGTTTGCTTCATGTTTCGTCCATGTTTCGTTCATGTTTCGTCCACATCCGATTCAGATATAATCAATATATAAGCAATATATAAGCAATTAGTAAACAATTTAAAACCTAACTTTATTTAGATATTATTTATTTATTGGTTTTATATTGATTTAAAATCAATTGTTTATTATTTTGTTTTGGACGGGATGTGGACGGGTTGTGGATGAGATGTGAATGGGATTAGGACGAAAAATGGAGGAAAACCGGTTTATAAATGGTTATCGATAGATTGAAACTGTTAGTTTTAGTTTTAGTCAATTTTTAATGGAAGCCGATTACTAATTTCCAGGATGATTACTCAGCTTAGTGAAACATTTCAAGTAAGAAAATTTGTTTGAAATTTTAAGGAGAGCGAATTTTCAGTCTCGAATGTTTACTTAAACGCAATTAATGAAAAGATTAATAAAGGAATCATGTCTGAAATTCAAAACTTAGAGGCTTTAAAACCAAAGCCGGTAGATCTACCTAAACTTATTTGACCACTAAGAATCAGATTTCCACTTCATTTTCATTGGAATAAAAACAGATTTAACTAAACAATTATACATAATTTTTGTTTCAATGTATAATTAGCATTAACAAAATTACTTGTAAATATTCCTATGCAGGTACAAAACATAACCCTCTGGCCTTTTATTGCTTTTGCAGCTATAGTCATTGCCCTGATCGGGATTATGATAGGTTTGTCGTATGTACTGGGCGAACGGCATATGGAAAAGACGACGGATGAGCCATTTGAATCGGGCATTCCTCCTACAGGTGATGCCCGTTTGCGTTTTTCATCAAGCTTTTACCTGATCGCCATGTTCTTTGTGATTTTTGATCTGGATGCCGCCTTTATCATGCTATGGGCAGTATCCTTCCGTGAACTGGGCCTTCCAGGTTATATCGGGATTCTGATTTTTATCGGGATACTGATGATTCTGTTAATTTACGAATTGAGTATCGGTGCGTTGGATTTCGGTCCGAATGGCAAACGGATACTTAAATATAAAAACAAAATGAAATGAAATACTCTCTGATAAAACCGGGTGCCGGAAACTTCGATATCGAAAAGGAGTTGATGGATGAAAACCTGTATAAAACTGTTTTATTCGGTAAGCTGGATGAAATGGTTGCCTGGGGCCGGAAGAATTCTATCTGGCCGTTCGGCTTTGGACTATCGTGTTGTTTTGTAGAAATGGCAACTACCCTGACAAGCCGGTACGACCTGGCACGTTTTGGAGGAGAAGTGATCCGGAGCACACCCCGTGAAGCTGATGTCATGATCATTGCCGGAACGGTATTCATAAAAATGGCTCCCATCATTTTAAGGTTATACGAACAAATGATGGCACCTAAATGGGTCATTTCCATGGGATCTTGTGCCAACTCCGGTGGAATGTATGACATTTACAGTGTGGTACAGGGTGTTGATAAAATATTACCGGTGGATGTGTATGTTTCAGGATGTCCACCCCGCCCCGATGCTTTTATGGAAGGATTACTCCTACTGCGTGAATCCATCGGAAAAGAAGAACGTCCGTTGAGTTGGGCCATTGGTCCACAAGGTGTGCATCAAATGCAGAAACCAAGCCAGCGGGATCTGAAAATGGAAGAAAGAAGTAAAATGGGAAATATCAGGCCAATGAATGAAATCTGATTGATGTGATGATGTGATGATGTGGTGATGTGATGATGGGGTGATGTGATAATGTGATGATGGGGTGATGTGATGATGGGGTGATGGGGTGATTTGATGATGGGGTGATGGGGTGATGTGATAATGTGATGATGGGGTGATGTGATGATGGGGTGATATGATAATGTGATGATGTGAAGATGGGGTGATGTGATAATGTGATGATGGGGTGATGTGGTGATTGGGTGAAATAGAAATACGAATTTTAAATTACAAATGATCAATTATCAGGATATGAATGAAGATATAACACTTTTATTTAAAACAGACATTCATGTTTTATCGGAACTGAAGACACGATTCGGGGATCAGATGATTATATTTCATCAGGCCACAATGGATGACACAGTAACAATCTGGATTGACAGAAAAGACCTGCTGACTGTTTTGAATTATTTAAAAACTGAAATCATTCTACCTTACAGGATGTTGTATGACCTGACTGCCATTGATGAGCGCACCCGTAAAAACCGCGGCGATCAACCGGCAAGTGATTTTACAGTTGTATACCACCTGACTTCATTTGAAAGGAATGAAGACCTGCGGATAAAAGTGGCCCTTCCGATGAATGACCTCCATATCCCGAGTATTACCTCCATTTGGGAATCGTCCAACTGGTACGAACGGGAAGTATTTGATATGTTTGGAATCATTTTCGATGGTCATCCACGGCTTACCAGGATACTGATGCCTAAATCGTGGGAAGGACACCCGTTACGGAAAGATCATTACGCCCGGGCAACCGAACAGGATCCGTTTGTTCTGACCGATTTGATGAGAACCGCAGAAGACAATGAACTGACTTTTAAACCCGAAGAGTACGGTCTTGAGACATCAGCTGATGACAGTGATTTTATGTTTTTGAATGTGGGTCCGCAACATCCGGGTACACATGGGCTGTTACGCCTGGTATTGCAACTGCACGGCGAGGATATTGTAAACATCATTCCCGATATTGGATTTCATCACCGCGGTGCCGAGAAAATGGGCGAACGGCAGACATGGCATACCTTTATACCATATACCGACCGAATCGATTACCTGAGCGGGGTAATGAACAACCTGGCTTATTTGCTTTCTGTGGAGAAACTGGCAGGGATTGAAGTCCCTGAACGGGCGAATGTGATCCGGATCATGATGAGTGAATTGTTCCGCATAGCCAGTCATTTGGTTTGGCTGGGAACATTTGCCCAGGATATGGGACAGATGTCACCTGTATTTTATGCCTTCAATGACCGTGAACGGATATTTGATATTGTAGGAGCCATAACGGGTGGTCGAATGCATCCTTCCTGGTTCCGCATTGGCGGAGTAGCCCATGATTTACCTGATGGGTGGAATAAACTCGTACAGGGATTCCTGAATTATTTTCCAAAACGTCTCAAAGAGTTTGAAAATGCGATCATCAAAAACAGCATATTCAAAGCCAGGACTGTCGGCATTGGTGTCTATACCACTGCCGAAGCCATTGACTGGGGTATAACGGGTTCCGGACTCCGGGCCACAGGATTTGACTGGGATTACCGCAAGAAAAGGCCTTATTCGGGGTTTGAAAATTTCGAATTCGATATTCCACTTGGTAAAAACGGAGATTGTTATGACCGGGCGTTGGTACGTATGGAAGAAATGCGGCAGAGCCTGAGAATTATACAACAATGTGTCAACAATATGCCTGCGGGAGAGTACAAATCCGACCATCCGCTTGCCATACCGCCCAGAAAAGATAAAACCATGATGGACATTGAAACCCTGATACATCACTTTGTCGGGGTCTCCTGGGGTCCGGTTATCCCGGTCGGGGAAGCCATGGTACCCATTGAAGCAGCTAAAGGAAGTAACGGATATTATCTGATCAGCGATGGCAGTTCGTCTTCCTATCGTTCACGAATCAGGACTCCATCCTTTCCTCATATTCAAATGCTTCCGCTTATCAGTAAAGGATATACCATTCCTGATTTACTGGCGATATTGGGGGCAATGGATTTTGTATTGGCGGATCTGGATCGGTGAGTTAAGACAAAGAATAGAACGCGGATTTTCGCTGATTTGGCGGATTAATACGGATCTTAATTTCAATAAATTGAAAAATATTAAAATAATAATTGTCTATTTTCTTAAATAAGTAGAACTAAAAAATCAAGTATTAAAATCGAATGATTGGAAAACGAATTTCTTATAGTTTTGGCAGATTAAAAACGGATTTTAATTTTATTGAGTTGAAAAGAATGAAAAAATGGATATTTTATTCTCAATAATCAAACAAATTAAAACTCTAATACTATGGACTTACTTCATAAAGAAATAACAGAAAAAATTATAAAATCATTCTATAAAGTTTATAATACACTTAAATATGGTTTTTTAGAAAAAGTATATGAAAATGCAATGGCAATTGAACTACGCAAAATGGGATTGGATGTAAAAAGTCAATATCCTGTTCATGTATACTATGATAACGAAATAATTGGTGAGTATTATGCTGATTTAATAGTAAATGATATTGTTGTTATTGAATTAAAAGCTACAAATTCATTATTGGAAGAACATGAATGTCAGTTAATTAATTATTTAAAAGCAACAGAAATAGAACTTGGTTTACTAATGAATTTTGGGAAGGAAGCAGAATATAAACGTAAAGTTTTCATGAACAAGAATAAAAAATTAATAAGTAGTTAATGCCCTAATTTAAAAAAGAAGGTCTTTAAAAATCAAAATACGAAGTATATTTAAAATTCGTTTTAATCTGCCAAACAACTTAACATCTGCGTTATAATCTTAATTTAATTATTAAAAAACAAATCAAAAATATTATATATTCATAATGCTAAGTGAAGAAGAAAAAACAGAGATTCTGAAAAAAACTATACAATATTCGTATGCTTAGACAAAATGTCTTTTAAAATCAAAATACGTAGTATTTTTTTAATCCGTATTAATCCGCCAAATCAGCGAATATCAGCGTTCTAATCTTAATTTAATTATTAAAAAACAAATCAAAAATATTATATATTCATAATGCAAAGTGAAGAAGAAAAAACAGAGATTCTGAAAAAAACTATACAATATTCGTATGCTTAGACAAAATGTCTTATAAAATCAAAATACGTAGTATTTTTTTTATCCGTATTAATCCGCCAAATCAGCGAATATCAGCGTTCTAATCTTAATTTAATTACTAAAAAACAAATCAAAAATATTATATATTCATAATGCTAAGTGAAGAAGAAAAAACAGAGATTCTGAAGGAGACTAAGCTATATCCGTATCCATCTGCAGCATGCATTGATGCATTAAAAATTGTGCAACAATCCAGGGGTTGGGTTTCGGATGAAGCAGTAAAGGAAATTGCTCAATTTCTGGATATGTCGAATGAAGATGTGGATGGTGTTGCTACTTTTTACAGCCGCATATACCGGAAACCAGTTGGCAGGAATGTCATTCTGCTCTGTGATGGAGTAAGTTGCATGATTATGGGATACGAATCAATCCTTGAGCACATTTCGAAGAAGCTGGACATTGGTTTCGGACAGACTACACCTGATAACCGGTATACCCTGTTGCCGATTTCCTGCCTGGGGGATTGTGACCATGCACCGGCCATGATGATCAATAACGACCATTACAATAAACTGACCATGGATAAAGTTGATGAAATACTTGAAAAATATACATAAGCCAACATGGAAAAACCATTAACCCAACATATTCAACCGGGATTGCCTCCTATGGATCTGAAAGAATTTCAGAAGGCAGGAGGTTATGCAGGTGTGGTAAAAGCACTGAAAGGTATGACACCCGGTGAGGTAACCACTCTGGTAAAGGACTCTAACCTGTTGGGTAGAGGAGGCGCTGGTTTTCCAACAGGCACCAAGTGGAGCCTGGTACCCATGGATGCTAATCAGGGGCCAAAATACCTGGTATGCAATGCAGATGAAATGGAACCCGGCACGTTTAAGGACCGGTATTTGCTGGAAGGAAATCCCCATCAGTTGATTGCCGGAATGATCATTGCTGCATATGCCATTCAGTCACAGACAGCATATATATTTCTTCGCTGGGCCTATAAAAAAGCAGAGGCCAGTCTTCGGAAAGCCATTGCTGAAGCCTATGATGCAGGTTTACTGGGAAAGAATATCATGGGTACAGGTTTTAACCTGGAAATGATGGTTCATTCGAGTGCCGGAAGATATATTTGCGGTGAAGAAACCGCCTTGTTGAATTCATTGGAGGGTAAAAGAGCCATACCCCGTACAAAACCGCCCTTTCCGGCAATAAGCGGTTTATTCGGCAGGCCAACCGTAGTCAATAATGTAGAAACTTTATGCTGGATATCACACATTGTGGAAAATGGACCTGCATGGTTTAAAAGCCTGAGCCTGACAGAGACTGGCGGCACGAAGCTGTTTGGTGTCAGTGGCAACGTAAAAAATCCCGGTCTTTGGGAGTTACCATTAGGAACTACCGTCAGAGAAATACTGGAAGATTATGCCGGTGGAATGTCCGAAGGATACGGGTTCAGAGGATTATTACCCGGAGGAGCTTCCACTGATTTTCTGATTGAGGATCATTTGGATGTAAAAATGGACTTTCAGACCGTGGCTCAGGCAGGAAGTCGTATGGGGACAGGTACTATGATCATCCTGGATGATAAAACCTGTCCGGTGGCATTTCTGCATAATATAGAACGGTTCTTTGCCCTGGAGAGTTGCGGGTTTTGTACTCCCTGCCGGGAAGGACTACCCTGGGTAGAGAAAGTGCTGTCAGCCATCGAATCGGGGAAAGGGAGAATGGAACATCTGGACATCCTTCGTTTTCAGACAAAATATATGGCACCCGGAAATACCTTTTGTGCTCATGCACCGGGAGCTGCCGAGCCTTTACAAAGCGGACTGAACTATTTTTACGATGATTTTGTTAGCCATATTAACCAACAAAAATGTCCCTGGAAATCATGATAAAAATACTGATAGACGGAAAATATTACGATGCAGATCCGACAAAGAATTTGTTGGAAAGTTGCCTGGCACTTGGATTCGACATTCCTCATTTCTGTTATCACGGGGCATTGGGATCTGTTGGGGCATGCAGGCTATGTGCCGTAAAAAAATTCCGGAACGCAGACGATAAAAAAGGGAAGATTGTCATGTCGTGTATGGAACCGGTGACAGAAGGTTTGATTATTTCAATTGAAGACCAGGAGGTAAAAGAATTCAGGGCTGCAGTGATTGAAGGATTGATGACCAATCATCCCCATGACTGTCCGGTGTGTGACGAAGGCGGTGAATGTCATTTGCAGGACATGACCGTTATGACCGGACACAATTACCGACGTTTTGATTTCAAAAAAAGGACGTTTAAGAATCAGGATCTGGGACCATTTATCCATCACGAAATGAACAGGTGCATTGAATGCTACCGGTGTGTCAGGTTTTACAGGGATTATGCAGGAGGCAAAGATTTGAATGTTTTTTCATCTCGTAATACGGTTTATTTTGGTCGTCATGAAGATGGGGTTCTTGAAAATGAATTCAGCGGCAACCTGGTTGAAATATGCCCAACCGGAGTATTTACCGACAAAACGTTGATGAAACATTATACCCGTAAATGGGATTTATCCAATGCACCATCAGTCTGTACTCACTGCAGTGTAGGTTGCAACATTATTGCAAGTGAACGGTATGATTCGTTGAGGCGAATCATGAGCCGCTACAACGGTGATGTAAACGGATATTTTATTTGTGACCGCGGAAGGTTTGGTTATGAGTTTGTGAATAATGAAAAACGGATTCGTAAAGTGATCATCCGGTCAAGTGAAAATAAATCCGTTGAAACTGTAGATGATGAAAAACTATATGTTGCCTTGAGCAAGTCATTCACATCAGATAAAAAAATAATTGGAATAGGCTCACCCAGAGCTTCTCTTGAATCGAACTTTGCCTTATTGAGTCTTGTAGGAAAAGACAATTATTATTCGGGCATTTCAAAAAAAGAACAGGCGTTGACAGAAATTGTCCATGATTTCCATCAAAAAAGCGGCATTCCTTCCCCATCATTAAAACAAATTGAAAAAGCAGATGCACTCTTTATCCTGGGAGAAGATTTAGTCAATACAGCTCCCATGATTGGACTATCCGTTCGTGAAGCATCCCGTAATTCAGGGAAAGAAATGGCAGCTAAACTTGGAATTCCAGGTTGGAATGCACAACCTGTCATACAGGTTACACAGGATATTAAAACTCCTTTGTTTATTGCAACGCCTTTCAACGATTCACTGGATGAACTGGCAGAACAAACATTCAGGGCATCTTATGACGATATTGCTAGTCTTGGATTTGCAGTAGCGTCCTGTTTGAATCCGGAAGCACCTTTATGGAAAATGAAAAATAATGAGCAGCAGTTACTGGCTGAAAAGATAGCGTTGACCCTGAAAAATGCAAAGAATCCGGTCATCATTTCAGGCATAAATTGTGGTGATGAGAATGTGGTTCATGCTGCCTGTAACATCGCTACAGCTCTTCATTCTATGGAAAATAAGGGTATGCTATGTATGGCATTACCCGAATGCAATAGCTTGGGACTGGCATTATTGGCAACCCAATCACTTGACAATGCAATTGACACAACTGATAAAGCTGGAATTGACACCCTGATAATTTTAGAGAATGATCTGTACAGAAGGGCAAGCGAAGAGTCGGTAAATCGTCTTTTTGAAAAGAGCAAAAAAGTCATTGTGATTGACCAACTCACCAACAAAACAACTTTACAGGCCGACATTCTTATTCCGGCAGCCACATTTGCCGAATCAGAAGGTACACTGGTAAACTACGAAGGACGTGCCCAACGATTTTACAAGACTATAGTCAACAAGGATCAGGTAAAAGAAAGTTGGCGTTGGATCGCAGAATTGAAGAGAATAAAAGAAAATGAATCATCAGTTGTCTGGAAAAAATTTGATGATATTGTTTCATCAATGATCAGCAGTAACCCATTATTAACGGGGCTAAAAGATTATTTTTCGGATGCCGATTTTCGGATGATGAATGAAAAGATACCCCGTCAACCACTTCGTTATAGCGGCAGGACATCAATCCATGCAAATGAGGCAGTCAGTGAAAAAGGAATTATTCCGGATATTGATTCTCCCCTGGCTTTCAGCATGGAAGGGAACAGTGCTCAGGTACGTCCCTCACTCGTTCCGTTTTACTGGTCGCCGGGATGGAATTCAGTACAGTCAGTAAACAAGTACCTGGATAAACCCAATGGTACTATGAAAGGGGGCGATACAGGCATCAAACTGATTCAGCCTAACGCGAATTCTGATAGTATCTATTACAAACCCTTGTTTCAACCTGTTGAATTGCAGGCGGGAGAATTCATGCTGGTACCTGTATTTCAGATTTTTGGCAGTGAAGAATTGAGTTCAGCAGCCGCCACTTTAGTGAAAAGAATTCCCGAACCTTTTATATATATGAATCCGGAAGATGGGAAAGAGTTGGACGTACAAACCGGCGTATGGATACAACTTGAAACCGCAACAACGAAATTCCAACTGAAAGCACATTTGAAAGACAGCATTAAAAAGGGACTTGCAGGAATTTCAGTCGGATTACCCGGTATGCCATTTATTGAAGTGCCCGGGAATGCAAAGATTCAAAAAATTACTCAAAACGGTTTCAATGGTAATTGAATCGGAAATGATATTGTTCTCAACTAACAAGTATTAGCATATGGAATATGTTTTGATCATATCGGTTGTTCTGTTAGTTCCGCTCTCCATAGCGGCAGGACTGATATGGGTTGAACGCAGGCTGCTGGCGGTCTGGCAGGACAGGCTTGGACCAAACCGGGTAGGCCCGTTTGGATTATTTCAGGTAATTGCCGATACCATTAAATTATTTTTCAAAGAAGACTGGGTTCCGTCGTTCTCGGATAAACCGGTATTTATCCTGGCACCGGGTATATTGATGATCACCATTCTGCTGACATTTTCAGTCATTCCATTCGGACCCGGGTTTTTAGTTTTCGATTCCAATATAGGAATCCTGTTTTTTCTGGGTAATTCTTCGCTTGGAGTTTACAGTATTGTATTGGGTGGCTGGGCTTCAAACAACAAATATTCATTGATAGGTGCTATGAGGGCCTCGGCACAAATGCTTACCTATGAAGTATTCATGGGACTTTCATTGATGGGTGTCGTGATGATGGCCGATAGTTTCAGCTTTAATTCCATTGTGGAAGCTCAAAAGGACGGTTGGTTTATCTTCCCCCAGTTTGTTGGATTCATCGTATTCTTTATTGCCGGATTGGCCGAGACTCACCGCCTGCCTTTTGATATTCCCGAAGCAGAAGGTGAACTGATTGCAGGTTACCATTCGGAATACTCGGGCATGAAATTCGGGATGTTCTTTGTGGGAGAGTATCTGGGAATAACACTTATTTCTGCGATCATTACCACCTTGTTTTTTGGTGGATGGCTGGGACCTTCATTCCTGCCACCCATATGCTGGTTTTTAGGAAAGACCATGGTGTTTATTTGCGTATTTATTTTGCTTCGTGGTTCACTGCCTCGTCCGCGATATGACCAGTTAATGGAATTCGGCTGGAAGGTACTTTTACCACTTGCTCTTTTAAATCTGTTGATTACAGGAGCAATATTGATTTTTTTTAACTAATAACTCATTAAATATCTACTTGTATGTTCAGTATTCTTCGCACTATATGGCTGACTTTTCTACATATTTTCCATAAAACGGAAACGGTAGAATATCCGGAGGTAAAGCCTTATTTACCTCCACGGTATCGGGGTAGAATTGTCCTGACCCGGGATGCCGATCACAATGAACGTTGTGTTGCCTGTAACCTTTGCGCGGTTGCCTGTCCGGTGGATTGCATCTCACTTCAGGCTACCGAAGACGAAACAGGTAGACGCTATCCTGAATTCTTCAGGATTAATTTTTCCAGGTGTATCTTTTGCGGCTTTTGTGAAGAGGCATGCCCTACCTATGCCATTCAACTTATCCCTGATTTTGAACTGGCAGAATATGACCGTCAGAATATGGTCTATGAAAAGGAGCATTTATTAATTGACGGGGAAGGGAAATACCATGGATATAATTTTTACAAACAGGCAGGAGTTGATATGGGCGTAAAGGGAAAAGGAGAAGGGGATAACGAAGAAAAGCCGGTGGATGTGAAGGATTTAATGCCATGACCCCCTACCCCTAAAGGGGAGTTATTGATGGGCCTATACGATGATTTACACTTAAATAATAATAATACACTAAATATCAAAGCCCCCCTTTAGGGGTTGGGGGTCATTAATAAAAATAATATGAACATATTCTTTTACATAGCAGCTGGAATTGCCATAATGGCTACCATTATGGCTATATCGGGCAGGAATGCCATTCATTCCTTGATGTTTCTGATATTGTCGTTGTTGGCCATATCCGTTGTATTCTACTTATTGGATGCCCCGTTCATAGCAGCGTTGGAAGTCATCATATATGCAGGCGCTATCATGGTATTGTTTATTTTTGTCACCATGATGTTGAATATCGGACTTGAGAAGAAGCAGGAAAAACGATGGCTGAATCCGCGTATGTGGATCATACCTTCCATACTGGCAGCCATACTGTTTATTGATCTGATGCTTGCATTAAAGAATATGCCAACAACTGTAGTTGGAAAGAAAGTCATATTGCCAAAGCAGGTAGGAATTTCATTATTTACTACCTATCTGCTGGCTGTGGAAATTGCAGGTATCCTCTTAATGGCAGGTGTTATCGGAGCCTATCATTTGGGAAGCCAGAAGAAAAAAGTGTTACACCGTTTTCTTATAAAAAAATAAAGAGATGCTCACAGTACCCGTAGAAACTCAGATATTATTTGCCGGAATCCTGTTCTTTCTTGGATTGGTTGGTTTGCTGGTGCGAAGGAACCTGGTATTTATGCTTATGTCTATTGAAATCATGTTCAACAGTGCCGGACTTGTTTTTATCATTGCTGCCCGTCAATGGAACCAACCCGACGGACAGGTGATGTTTATTTTCATCCTGGCGGTAACAGCCGTTGAAGTAGCCATTGGACTTGCCTTAATCCTTCAGGTATATCATCACTTCAAGACACTGGATGTAGATGCCATCCATAAATTAAAAGACGATCATTCATAATACGATCCGAGAAAATCAGAATTATATCAATGAGTATATTCATTTAAATCATAAAATACTATCAATGAATACGATCATAGCCATCATACCAGCTTTACCAATCATCAGTTTCCTGATTCTGGTTTTGTTCGGGGGAAAATTATACTGGAGAATTTCGGGATGGATTGGTACCTGTTCCATTGGTATTGCTGCTTTGCTGACATTCATTACCGGTATCATCTTATTAAATTCCTTCCCCGGTGTAAAATCATATCATGTTGTTGTATGGCAATGGATGCATGCCGGGAATTTAAATGCAGATATTGCATTCAGTTTAGATTCTCTCTCCCTGGTATTCTGTATTGTCATTACATTCGTCGGGCTGTTAATTCATTTATACTCCATTGGGTTTATGGCAAAGGATGAAGGATTTACCCGCTTTTTTGCATATATGAATTTGTTTGTCGGTTCCATGTTGATTCTTGTATTAGCAGATAATATCCTGCTTATGTATCTTGGATGGGAAGGAGTAGGATTATGCAGTTATCTGTTGATTGGATTCTGGTACAAGGAACCCGAAAACGGAACAGCCGCACGGAAAGCATTTATTATTACCCGGATTGGAGATACAGCCATGATCATTGGCATTTTTATCTTATTTATCAGTTTCGGTACATTCAACATTCAGGATATAATGCATCTTGCTTCGGCAAAGTGGGTTGCAGGTTCTTCTATTGCTGTTATCACCGCAGCACTGTTGTTAGGTGGAGCTTTGGGGAAATCGGCCCAGTTACCGTTGCAGACATGGTTGCCGGATGCCATGGCAGGCCCTTCCCCGGTCAGCGCATTGATTCATGCCGCCACCATGGTAACAGCGGGTGTGTACCTGATAGCACGAACGAATGTTTTATTCAGTCTTGCACCGGTTATTCAGACAATCATTTCCATCATTGGAGCGTTGACACTATTAATTGCAGGATTCAGTGCATTGGGGCAGCATGATTTAAAAAGAATACTTGCCTATTCCACCATCAGCCAGATTGGATATATGTTTCTGGCATTGGGTGTAGGTGCCTATTCGGCAGCAATATTCCATTTTATGATCCATGCATTCTTCAAAGCATTACTATTCCTGGCAGCAGGAGTCGTCATTTTAGTATTGAAAGAAGAACATGATATTTTTAAAATGGGTGGGCTACGAAAGAAAATGCCTGCCGTATTCTGGACCTTTCTGATTGGTTCGGCTTCCCTGTCAGCTTTACCACTGGTTACTGCCGGTTTTTACAGCAAAGATGCCATCCTGTGGTTTGCCTATTCATCCATACATGGAAGTATCCTCTTGTGGGTGGCCGGAGTCGTGGGTGCTTTCCTGACTGCTCTTTATTCATTCCGCATGATTTTCATTACTTTCTTCGGCAAGATCAATACAGAACCTTCTTTCAAGGCAGGAATACTCATGACGGCTCCGTTGGTCATTTTGGCGGTATTATCACTTTTTGGCGGATTTATCGAAGTACCCGCTTCAATGGGTGGGATCCATGTATTTTCAGGTCTGGTAAATAATGTATTGCCCGGAGTGGTAGTAAAAAACGTGGAAAATACGGAATGGATGTTCCAGTTACTTTCAGCGTTCATTGCTTTGAGTGGTATATACCTGGCTTACCGGTTCTACTACAAAAAACCGGCATACATGGAAGTTTTCAATCATAGCCGGTTGAATCACTTCTTCGAAAAGGGATTCGGGTTTGACAAAGTATACGATACCGTTTTTGTTAAACCAATTGTGTGGTTGGCAGAAACAGATAAAAAAGATTTCCTGGATCAACTGAATATATCCATTGCGAAACTGGCACTATTGGGAAATCGTGCTATGAGTTTAACAGAAAATGGAAAACTAAGATGGTACTTACTTTCATTTGCCATTGGTATCGCTTTAATATTAACTTTAATGATGACACAATGATACTGGTATATCTCATAATAATTTTATTGGCCGGTGCCTTTCTGGCATGGATATCAGGAAACCTGAGTCAGGTTTGGCCACGTATTATCTCTTTGATCACATTAAGTATTGATCTGATACTCATAAGTACCTGCTTATTGCAATCTTCCACAATTGACAACAAATGGCTGATCGATATCCGGTATGAATGGATTCCACAGTTTGGCATTGGAATTCATTTTGCCCTCGATGGGTTGAGTTTATTGATGTTGTTACTGACTTTCGTGCTTGGAATTATATCCGTTCTGATTTCATGGAAAGAAATCAATACCAAAGTTGGGTTTTTTCATTTCAATCTGCTACTGATACTTGCAGGAATTGTCGGAGTATTTCTTTCACTTGATTTATTCCTGTTCTATTTCTTCTGGGAATTGATGTTGGTACCCATGTATTTTTTAATTGGAATATGGGGACATGAAAACAGAACAAAAGCTTCCTATAAATTCTTTTTGTACACCCAGGCAAGTGGTTTGTTGATGTTTATTTCAATTCTTGCCCTTTATTTTGTACACGGAAATTCAACCGGCATTTTTACGTTTGACTATATCCAATTACTTGGTACCCATATGGCTCCATCCACCGCCATGTGGATTATGTCGGGTTTTCTGGCAGCATTCCTGGTAAAACTACCGGTGGTTCCCTTGCATAACTGGTTACCTGACGCCCACTCGGAAGCTCCTACGGCAGGTAGTTTGATTCTGGCAGCTCTGCTGTTAAAAACGGGTGCCTACGGACTGTTGCGGTTTATTGTGCCACTTTTCCCTACTGCTTCGGTGTCATTTGCACCTATAGGGATGGCATTGGGAGTCATAGGAATATTATATGGAGCCAAGCTTGCATTTGCCCAGACGGATTTGAAAAGGCTTATTGCCTATACCAGTGTCAGTCATATGGGCTTTGTGATTCTGGGCATTTTTTCTTTCAACGAACTGGCATATCAGGGTGTTGTTATGCAAATGTTAGCTCATGGAATAAGTACCGGAGCCCTTTTTATCATGGCCGGACAGCTTACCGAACGAATACATACCCGTGATATTACTCAAATGGGTGGGCTTTGGGAAAAAGTACCTTTTATGGGAGCAATCGGATTGATTTTTTCCATGGCTTCTCTGGGATTACCCGGTCTGGGTAATTTTATAGCCGAATTGCTGATTCTTCTAGGCGCATTTAAAGTAAATATTGTTATGTCGGTACTGGCGTGTCTGGGGCTAATTGCAGCCACCTTGTATTCCTTAAGAATTCTGCAGAAAGTATTTTTCGGAAAGAAAAATAATGATTGGAAAATGAATGATCTGACAGTTCGTGAAAAGTTTATTTCCATGATTCTGGTTATTATCATTGCCGGATTAGGGTTATACCCACAACCGGTATTTGATATTGCCAAACCTGCTTTATTAAAAACACTCGAGCTGCACACAGATAAAGCGGTTCAACAAAATGATTTATTGGTACCGGATTTAAATAGTAAAACAACACATTTTTGATACATTATTGCCAACCATTATGAGCGAAACCGATTTATATTGTTTATCTCCATTCCTGATTCTGGCAATGGCACCGATTATCATCATGATCGTAATTTCTATTTTTAGAAATTATGAGGTTGTCTTTGGATTTACGGTATTATCCTTTCTGGTTGCCATAGCCTCCATCTTTTATATTCTGCCTGTTATACCTCATGCAATTGATCCGTTATTTATAATTGACAAATTCAGCTTGTTTTTTCTGGGCATCATATTCGTTTCAGGATTGTTGGTGACATTTTTATCGTACGATTATTTAAAACAACTGGAAGGAATCCGGGAAGAATATTATATTATTTTGTTTACGTCAACCCTGGGGGCTTCATTACTAACTGTTGCCAATCATTTTATACTTTTCTTTCTGGGTATAGAAACACTGACACTTTCTTTGTATATCCTTATTGCGTTCGAAAAATCAAAAGACAGGTCGATTGAAGCCGGAATAAAATACCTGATACTGGCTTCAGTTTCTTCTGCTTTTTTACTTTTTGGAATGGGATTGATGTATATTACATTTGGCTCCATGCAATTTACAGCTATTATGGCTGCAATAAGTCATATGGATAAATTACCGCCCTTGTTTTTATATGGTTTTGGGATGATGTTGGTGGGAATAGGTTTTAAACTTGCACTGGTTCCGTTCCATATGTGGACTCCGGACATTTACCAGGGTGCACCGGCGCCTGTATCTTCTTATATTGCCACTGTTTCAAAAGGAGCAGTAATGGCTGTATTTATACGGTTCTTTTTTAGTATGAAAGGATTTGAAAATCAGTCGATCTTTTATATTATATCCGGAATAGCCATACTTTCCATGTTTGTCGGGAACTTACTGGCCATTCAACAGAAAAATATTAAAAGACTGCTGGCATATTCATCCATTGCCAACATGGGATATATCATCATTATCCTGTTAACCGGGAGTGATAAAGGAATTCAATCGGCTATATTTTATCTGATAACCTATTTTATGACGACCATAGGAGCATTCGGTGTTATTTCCCTTCTATCGACAAAGGACTTTGAAGCTGAAAAAATAGATGATTATAAAGGACTGTTCTGGAGAAAACCATGGATGGCTGTTGTATTAACCCTTTGCATGCTTTCTCTGGCAGGAATACCGGTTACTGCAGGTTTTATTGCCAAATTTTATTTGATCTATGAAGGCATGAAAGCAGGTTTAATGCTGCTTGTATTTTCCATGATTATAAACAGTGTCCTGGGGTTATATTATTACCTGCGGGTAATTACCACCATGTTTTCTACAGCCGGTAATACAGACCTGCCATCTGTTACTTTCACCGGAAAACTGACACTGGTTATTATTACCATTGGCATTATAGTATTGGGAGTATATCCCGGCTGGCTGATTGATTTTATAGTTAGAAATGTAATAATGTGACACAAACAATTAAAATGACGAATAAACCGGTTGTTCAGATAGATGGCAGAATCCTTTTTTATGCTTTTCAGGCCGGTGGAAAAAAAATCCTTCAACATCAATCCGAAATAAATAAAATCAATGTTTTTCCCGTCAACGATAAGGATACAGGAACCAATCTTGCTTCTACCATTCGTTCTGTTCTCGACACAATAAAGCCCGACAAATCGTATAAGAAAACTGTAAACTATATTGCCGAAGCTGCTTTAATCGGAGCACGAGGTAATTCAGGAATTATCTTTGCCCAACTTCTGTATGGAATGAGCCGGGAAACTGAAAACAAGGGAATAATTACGCTTTCTGATTTTGTGAACAGTATCAGGAAATCTATTCCCTATATGTACGAAGCTATTTCCAATCCGGTGGAAGGCACCATGTTGACAGTCATAAAAGAGTGGTCGGATTTTATTTTCAGTAAACACATTGCTATTAACGATTTCCGAAAAATTATCATAGATTCGTTAGTCACGTTGCAACAATCTTTACTTGAAACCAGGTTAAAACTGAACATTCTGAAAAAGAACAACCTGGTTGATGCAGGAGCCATGGGATTTGTTGTATTTATCGAAGGAATCATAGATTTTATAAAATCGAAAAATATACGTCCATATGTGTTGCTTACCAACGAAAACATATCATACATACACACCGAAGAATTCGATGATGAAGTGATCAGTTTCCGATATTGTTCCGAAGCGATTTTAAGAAATATGGTTGTTTCCAAAGCATATATTCAGAACTTCTTATCTGAATATGGTGATTCAATTGTGGTGGCAGGTTCTGAAAGCCTTTGCAGGATTCATGTTCATACCAACAAGCCTGCCGACTTATTTAACTCCCTGAAAGATGTTGCAACAATTACCCATCAAAAGGTTGATGATATGATTCGTCAGCACGAAGTGGTTACCCACCGAAAATGGAATATTGCCCTGGTTACTGATTCAACCTGTGACTTGTCGCAGGAATTGATGGACTATTATCAGATTTTTGCACTCCCGCTGAATATCAATTTCGGTGAGAACCATTTTCTGGATAAAATAACCATTACTCCGGATAATTTTTATCAGGTTCTGGAAAGAAGTAAGGATTTTCCTAAAACATCACAAATCAACGAACGGTCGTTTATTAATCTATACTCCCACTTAGCTTCGCATTACGATGCCATTATTTCGATACATCTTTCAGGTCAATTTAGCGGAACATATTTGAATAGTGTAAAAGCTGCCGAAAAGATTTCTGCTGAATTCAACAAACCGATTCATGTCATTGATTCAAAAAACGTTTCTGGTGCACTGGGACTATTGACTTTGCGGATAGCTCAATCTGTTGAAAAAGGAATACCAATTGAAAAAATAGTAGAAGCAACCGAAAGATGGAAAATGGATGCTAAGATATTTGTGAGTGTGAAGGACCTGAAATACATGATCAAAGGTGGAAGGGTATCAAAACAAAAAGGATACATTGCCAATTTTTTAGGGATTAATCCCATCGTTTCAATGGATGTTGTTGGAAAGTCTGTGTTATTTGGTTACACGTTCAGCCAACAGTCCAATATAAACAAAGTGATGAAACATATAGAAAAAATAAGCACCGGAAAAACTGTATGGAACTATATCGTTTTACATGCACACAACCTGCCGGGTGCTCAGATTTATGCTGATAAAATGTTTGTACTTACGGGCAAAAAAACTGTTTCATGTGTTGATATATCACCGGTAATCGGAATGAATGCCGGAATTGGAACAATAGCAGTCGCTTTGTTGTTTGATTAAAAAAAATTACATGAATCTAAACAGTAGGATATGCTCTATCTTCAGGGATTGTTTTTAATTTTAAGTTTAATGACCGCATTATGGATAGTCAGTGTGGTTCTTAAAAATGTCAGTATAGTAGATATGTTTTGGGGACTTGGATTTGTGTTGGTAAATACATTTTATTTCTTCAAAACCGACACTACTCCTGCAAAAATAGTATTGCTCGTCCTGGTTGCAATCTGGGGATTAAGACTGTCGGTTTATCTGGCATGGCGCAACATTGGCAAACCCGAAGATTTCCGTTACCAGGAATTTAGAAAGAAATACGGAGAGAAAAACTATTGGTGGGTAAGTTTCATTCAGACCTTTCTTCTACAAGGTATATTGATGTGGATGATCTCTCTGCCTTTATTGGGAGTTAATCTTTATTCTACTTCCCAACATTTAAATTTAACCGATTATCTGGGCATGCTGGTCTGGACAATTGGATTTATATTCGAAGCTGGTGGTGATTTACAGTTGGTCCGTTTTAAAATGAATAAAGGAAATAAAGGAAAAGTACTGAAAGATGGATTCTGGCATTACACCAGGCATCCCAATTATTTTGGCGATTCGGCTGTGTGGTGGGGTTATGGGTTATTGGTCGTTTCAACAGGGAGTTACTGGTTTGTTGCCGGTTCTGTTATTATGACCTTATTGATACTAAAAGTATCAGGAGTGGCATTACTCGAAAAATCATTGAATAATCAGAAACCGGATTATAAAGATTACATACTGAAAACCAGTTCATTTATACCATGGTTTCCAAAAAAATAAATCCAAATCATAGTTATTTCAAATCTATGTAACAAACAATGATGTATGAATTTTATAACGGACAATCTGTGGTTGATTTTATTTATTGTATGGGGGTTACCCTTAAGTATTTACCGGAGCAAATTTCGCAAGTTGGTCTATCAGACCGACAATTGGATCATCAATATAAAACCTGTTTTTATGAAAGAACTGAAAGGATTATTTGGAAATATATTTCCTGACAATTTGCTATACAGGAAATTCAGAAATTTTTACCGATTCTATCTTGGTATTTATTTTCTGTTGTTTTTTCTTTATTTTAATTTAGCTGCTGATTCACAAACCAAAAATTCAAAACATATGAATTCAACAGAAGTAGGAAGCTTAGTTCCTTCATTTTCCCTGAAAGATCAAAACGGTCAGATCTTTAACATTGACTCAGTTAAAGGGAAACACAACCTGGTAATTTATTTCTATCCCAAAGATGATAGTCCCGGATGTACCAAAGAGGCGTGTTCTTTTCGTGATCAGTTTGAAGTCTTTAAAAATGAAGATGCAATCATCATCGGCATTAGTGGTCAGTCAGTAAAAAGTCATTTGGAATTTGCAAAAAAACACAGGTTGAATTATACACTGTTAAGTGATGATGGCAACAAAGTGCGTCAATCTTTTGGTGTTCCGACCAGCTTTTTAGGCTTGCTTCCCGGACGTGTAACGTATGTTGTGGACAAACAGGGAAAAGTTGCATTTATATTTAATTCTCAATTAAATGTAGAGAAACATATTGATGAAGCGTTGCGTATTTTAAAAGGATTGAAATGAAAACAGAATTTGAAATTCTGTATATCGGTTGTGCCTATTTGTTGGGATCAATTCCCTTTGGCTATATCTTCACTAAAAAATTGATTGGGGTTGATATCAGGAAATTAGGCAGTGGAAATACAGGATCAACCAATGTAAGTCGTGTTGCGGGAAGGAAAGCATCCGTTATTACCCAGTTATGTGATATGATGAAAGGACTGTTACCTGTTGCAATTATCATTTTTTTGCAATATAAGAATTTCTACCGGTTCGATGAATTCTTTGTTTATACAGTTGCGCTGGCTTCAATACTGGGTCATAATTTTAGTATTTTCCTGAAGTTTAAGGGAGGTAAAGGAGTAAACACTACGTTAGGTGCCACCTTGCTCCTATCGCCATTTTCAGTTTTTGCTTCTGTTATGGTTTATTTTATCGTAAAATGGAGCTCAAAATATGTATCCTTAGGGTCCGTTTGCCTGGGAGTTACTTTAACTGTTACTGATCTGCTTATTCATAAAACCTCTTTCCTTTTCTTTTATCTTCTTACCTGCACTATTTTTATTTTATTGATGCACATTCCCAATATTAAAAGGTTAATTGCAGGAACAGAGAGTAAGGTAAAATAAAACAGTTTGATATTCAAATCCATTTAAGAATATAAGGATCAGGATATCATTATGAGTAAGAATGATAAATGAATTTTTAGTTGACTTTTATAGGATACAGTGAAATTCAGGTTCAATACTTAATCGTTCTAAAACTGAATTTTCATACCCAGCTGCCAGTTATTTGGATTAAAATTCAGCGTAAAATTCGAGTTTTCGGTGTCCCATCCGGTTAATGCATATTCCAGGCCTCCCACTCCAAGAGTTAAGCCGATCTTATTTGTAATGAAATAAGTTAATTCGGGTAAAATGGAAGTACTGAAATAATCCGCTTTCTTTTCATATTTGTAATTTTTGGACAGATCTGAGACAGCGATGTTATCGTAAGAAGGAATGAATGACGTAATAACTACCTGTTGTCCATCAACATTCGTATTGTTTGTTCCTAAACGGAGCTTTAAATTCGTATTAAAGTATAATCCCTTCGTGATTCCATAAAAATATCCCACATAAATATTTGGTACTAAAAAACTTGAATTCACTTTCATTTCTTCGGCTTGAAAAGAATTATCCAGAATGAGTAAGCTGGAATTTCGTATTTCTTTTTGATTATTATAATCCAGTCCGGCTCCAATAAGTAAACAGTTTGATATAATAGCCGACAGTGATATTCCTCCATTGAAGTATTTTCCTTTAACTGAAATGGAATTCGAATTCACACCGGTTTCAGTACTGGTATTCGTATACATACCATTGACATTAAAAAAACTATCTCCTTTTTTAAACTGAGAATGTAAGTCTAAGGCTGTTAAAGCAATAGCAACAATCAGAATTGTTTTCTTCATTTTAGTCTAAGGTTACTGAAATTGATCATCCCTGATAACTGAATTTCATGGAAATGTCAGTTGCTTAAGAATAATTATTTCCAAGGCCAGCGTCTCCAACTATATCAAATACAATTGGCAATTCAATTCTACCAGAACAGGAACATGTATAAAACCTGAATAATCAATTTTACATCAGACACTGCAACAGCATCTGTTTGAACTTTAAGATGAAGCTTAGCACTAAGATCATGCAAGATAAAGTGCCGATCAATATCACCCATAATGTATGTTCTATTGCTGGAACATACCGGATAAAGTTACTTCAGGTAAATATAGTATAATAAATTATCGGTCGAAGGATTAAAAATCAAAACCGGTATATCCGGTGTATTTTTACGAAGAAATAACAGCATAATAATCTATCTGTTAGTTTTGCAAACGATATTAAATCAATTATTTCAATGGCCAAAAATACAATTTCATTTTAAATACACCAAATTTAAATCCCATAAGTTATATCTTTTTATAACAGTGAAATCTTCATTTTAAAAATAAATCTACCTGATTCTATTTTACTTAACGAATATCATAAAAAGATTTTTAAATTATGTATCCGACGATTCTATATTTAACCGTTAGAAATATTCTGCAAACTATTAAAATGGTTACTGAAAAACGAAATTTAAAGTCATTCAATAACCATTATAAAAAAAAGAGTTGTACCGGATTAACTTCCCGTACAACTCTCTGAATTTAGGACTCATGAAATTAAGTACAACTTACCGGACAACCTTTAACTATTAACCGGTTCCATCTCAAAAGTATATCCATTCTTTACCCGTTCAATCAGTTCAGGCAGAATATCCTCATATTCACCTACGATTCCAAAATCGGCATAATGGAAAATAAAAGCCTTCGGATTATGGTCTATAGCGATGATTTTTTCCGATTCTTTCATTCCTGCAATATGTTGAATGGCTCCTGAAATGCCAACTGCTACATAAACTTTTGGCCGGACTGTCTTACCGGTTTGCCCAATCTGATGGGCATATTCTGCTACTCCTTCGTCCACTACTACCCTGCTACACGCCCATTCCGCTTTTACGCCACGTGCTTTAAGCGCTTCGGCCAGTTTCTTTATCAATTTCAGCCCGTCACCCGTTGTACCACGTCCGCCCGAAACGATAATATCAGCTTCAAATAAATTTTGCAGGACTCCTTCGTCTCGTTCGGTTTTTAATATCTCTACTCTAAAGTCGTCTTCAATAAGTTTAGGTGTAAATTCAGACAATACTCCTTTACGACCTTCCTCAACCGGTGGAACTTCAAAGGTACCGGCCCGGGCTGTGGATATCTGTGGATATACAAAGCCTAAAATAGTTGCCAGTTTACTTTCGCCATAGGTAGGGCGTCGGGAATGAAGGATTGGTTTATTGATGACTTTTTCTTTCCGGTTGATATATTCCCCTATTTCAAGTCCGGTGCAGTCTGCTGTGACCCCACTGCCGGTTTTCACACCTATGCGGGGTGCCAGTTCACGTCCGGAGGTAGTAGCTGCAAACAGGGCAATTTCTGGTTTTCTTTCTTTTATCACCTGTGCAAATATCGAGGAGAAGGGCAATACCAGGTATTCTTCCAGCTTGTCATTTTCAACTACAATCACTTCATCCGATCCATGTTCGAAAAGGATTTTAGACAATCCCTTTACATTTTTTCCAATGATCAGTGTCATTATTTTCGTATCATTCCCCAACTGACCGGCCAGTTTACGGGCAGGTGTCAGCAATTCTATGGATGGGCGGGAGATTTTATCATTTGTCACTTCAGCCCAGGTAAGGATTCCTTTTGCACCATTCCTGTTATCAAAATAAGGGAATTCCGGTTTTTCTATTACTTTCTTCTCTACTTTTTCTTTTTTCTCAAGAACATTGCTTCCCTTTTTTATATTTGCAATTAAATTATCGACCAATAACGACTCATCATGTCCTTCCGACATAATTACAGGAGCCCTTTCACTCACCAGATTAATGACATTGGCAACAATTGTAGGCGAACCATTAATGCCAATTTTTTCAGTACCCAGACCAATATCATCAATCCCAAAAACTGTAATAGCCAGATTTCGTGCTTTGATGGCTCCTACCAAAGATGGCTTGCGTGGAGGAATACCCGTTGGAGTTAATGAAATGGTACAAGGCATTGGCAGTTTCATCAGTTGATATCCACCCTCAATAATTCGCTTGGCGATAACATTCCCCTGACCATCAGCTTTAATACTTTCAACAAAAGTAGCTTGTGGTATGCCCAGGTTTTCGGCCACCTGGGATGGGACATGGGCAGTATCGCCATCACTGGTTTGCCGCCCTGCCAGGACAATAAAAGGATCCTTAGCATCCTTAGTATAACCTAAATGTTTAAGCATGGTGGAGAGTGCCAGACCGGTCGCATAGGTATCGCTCCCTCCGAGTTTCCGGTCAGATAACAGATAAGCTTCATCATACCCCATGGAAATAGCTGTTCTTAATGCCACTTCAAACGAAGGCGGTCCCATGGAGCAAACAATCATCTTAGCATCAGGATATTGTTTTTTAAGTTGCAATCCAGCCTCAAGACCAAACTGACAATCGATATTAATAATCGATTTTGCTTTTGTCCTGTCCATGAGTCCATCATCTCCCATGCGCATTTCAGTTGGAAGGGGAACCTGTTTAATCAGGCTTATTATTGTAAGTGCCATTGATTCGTTTGTTTTAGGGTTACATATTCTGGAATTCAGGACCATTGCCACCATTGGGAACCATCCACGTAATGCCATCTCCGGGGGATTTAATATCGCAGGTTTTACAATGCAGGCAGTTCTCGGCATGTATCCGTATTTCCTGATGACCCTGTTTATCGGTATGAAGCTCATATACTTCAGCCGAACAAAAGAACTGGCTGGGGGCACCATATTTTTTAATATTTACCGTCTCATAAGACACCGGATTGTTTATTTTTAAATGAGGCACCTCTTGTTCATCATGATTCACTCCGGTATAAAACACATCAGTCGCTTTATCAAAAGTAAGTATTTTGTCGAATTCAAGTTTCCCTTTAAACCTTTCTTTAAATGGCAACGTCCTGAGTTCTCCTAATTTTCTGGTTGCCGCACTATCTAAGTGTGATTTCAGTCTTCCAAAGAATCCGGCACCACCGGTTATGAGTTGTGTCCCGAAATGCATAGCACCTAGCAGTAATCCACTTGAAAAGCCCTGACGGAAATTTCTGACCGGATACATATCCCGATAAATTACACTGTCTTTAATTAAAGCATCATATTCACGGAGTATATTTTCGGAATAATCGTTTTTTCCCAATGCTGCAACGGCAGTTTTAGCAGCCAGCATACCTGACGTAATGGCTAAATGAACACCTTTCAGAGCTGGCATAGTGATAAATCCGGCACTATCCCCAACAATCAGTGCACCGTCCACATAAAGCTTCGGTATGGAATAATAACCTCCTTCCGGCAGCGTTTTGGCACCGTATTCGATCAACTTTCCACCCTTCAGTATCTTGCTGATAAACGGATTCGTTTTCCAAACCTGAAAAGCATCATGTACATCAAAGGTAGGATCTTCATAATCGAGACCCACCACCAATCCAACAGCCACTTTATTATCTTTTAACCCATACACAAAGCCGCCACCGAATTCATGCATATTCAGTGGGTAACCCATGGTATGAAAGATCTCCCCGGGTTGTATATTTCCTTCGGGGACACTCCACAATTCTTTACATCCCAGGGAATAAATTTGTTCGTTCTTTCCTTTTTGCAAATCGAATTTCTGAATCAGCTGTTTTGCCAGACTTCCACGTGTTCCTTCTGCAAAAATGGTCAGTTTTGCTTCAATACGGGTTCCGGGCTGAAAATTATCAAGCTTGTTGCCATGATGATCCAGGCCGGTATCAATTGTTTTGGCACCAATTACCACATTGTCCTTGTACAATATCTCATTAACCGAAAAACCGGGATATATTTCAACTCCTTTTTCTTCAGCTATTTTTGCCAGATACCTGCATATTTGTCCTAATGATGCTGTATAATTGCCGGCATTGTTCATAAAAGGCACATGAAACGGGAGTTTGAATGCACCTTTTTCGCTTAACAATACCGTAGTATCTTTTGTTACCGGTGCATTGAATGGAATATCATGAAAGTCAATATCCGGAAGTAAACTTTTAAAAACATCCGCTTTAATGACAGCCCCTGATAAAATATGACTGCCAATGGCACTTCCTTTTTCAACCAGTAAAATTCTACGATTTATATCATTCTCTTTTAAAATGTCTGCCAAATGAATGGCCGTAGCCAGACCGGAAGGTCCACCACCAATAATCAATATATCCGTATTTACGGTATCAGCTTTACTCATTCTATTTATCTTTTTAATTTCAATTACGATCAATATTTTAATGAATTGGTTTATAATTTACAAAACAAATGCGGACATATTATCTTTTGCATGAATGCAAATTATCAATTGATTTTTATTAAAAGACTATTCTTACTTCAATATATATCTAACCATAAAAATTATTCAATTGTTCTTGAATTGACTTTCTTTCTGTTTGATTCGGTTATTTCTACATTTATTCAGTACTTTTTTTGAATATTTAAAATATAAGTAATGAAAAAAATGGTGTTAAAATATATCTTAGTTGCTAAATGGAGAATGAAAAGATATCCACACATTAAAACTACATTCATCGCTCTATTCGATTTCTATTGTTTTATTCCTCTTTTATTCCTTTTTATTAAAAGGGAACAAATATATCAGATAAAAAATGAGATCCATAAAATGAGAAAAGGGAAAGCAACCTGCTCTCCCTTCCCTGTATCATTAAAAATTCTAACTTGAATTTTATATTTCAGATGACAATTAATCTATTTCTCAATGATTAAAAACCATCATATTATTTTTGTTCATATAAATATCCCAGGCAACCCAATCAACAACATTTGTTGCAAAATAAACCTGTCGTAAGGAAGTGAACAATGTTCTTACATTTTCGATAGAAGAACCTAACAATTGACTAACAGTAGTTTTTGTACTATCGTCAAAAGTAATTTGAATATCCCTGTTATGACCAATTACACTGAATTCGGTGGTATCGCTATGATTTGAGATATCAATAAACTGTACTTTTGCTTTTGTCTGCAAAACTCCACCCAGATACACTTTAGCACTATCCAATCCATTATTACCATGAGTTGGTGTCCGAATGATTTTCACATTCCCGATTGTCAGTGAATATTCTTTTTCACGATGCCTGCTGGCAGTATCGGCTTTTATGGAAGTGAATTTTTCATCGAATAAGATGTTACCACCTTTTGAAATACTATATTCAGAAAGAATTGTATCACCGGTAGAATACACCATTTTAGCATCATATCCATTTGCAAAAGCGAAATCAGACATGAAATTCTGTCCGTTTAACCTGCTTCTGGAAGATTGAATAGTCATTGAACCAACATCCACATTATCAATTTTGATAGAAGATGCGAAACTGTAATTCCATAAATAGCGCCCGAATTGATAATTATAGGTCGAAACATCCACCACATAATTATTGACTAATGTCGTATCGGCTGCCAAAAATTTCAGTAATGATCCCGGATGAGTTACTTTAGAAGCAGGTAATTTTACGATAAAATCAGCATTTGTTCCTGTTTTTACAAAGAAATTCATGAATGATGGATGCCATTTTTTGTAATTTGATGCCTGATAATCATAAACTCCCGCAATATCGGACAATTTAACAGTGTCAATACGCGACATACCAAATGATCCTGAAACAGAAGATTTGACAAGACTCGGAGCATTTGAAGAACCTGATGTTGCCAGGACCTGATAACCATTTGATGTTTTTATCGCGGTCATAGCAGATGCCAGATTATCTGCACCGGTATTCATGGAGACTTTTAAAGATCCCTGAGACGAACCCAACTCATCTTTATTCGAACAACTCCACGTCAGAAAGCCTAGTAAAACTAAACTTAAATAATAACTCTTTGTTTTCATAATCCTTTTTTTTGAAATTTATTAATCAGTTAATTCGATGAATAAAACTGCAATAGATGAATATTATTGTTTCTCAATTATTCACGAAAACAAATCCGTTTTCAAAAAGATTAAACCGAAAAAAGCATCTATTAAGAATAGAGTCAAATTTCAGTGATTAAACAGGATATAGAGTTAAATACTTAAGATTTCAGTTCCCAGATTGTATTTTTTTATCGTTTATTATCCTTGTGAAAAATGAAACTTTTATACATAATTATCATCTGCTTCATTTTCAAGATGGCTTGTTTCTTCAGGTTCGGCATGTATATACACCTCACTTCGAACCACTCTTTTTTTAATTTCCAATTCAATATTATCACAGACTTCGTGCACTTCACGCAGGCTGAGGTCTGGATTGAAATGGACATTAAACTTAATAAAAGTATCTGCTCCGGCAGTTCGTGCTTTTAAACCATGATATTTCAATACTTCCGGGAATTGTTTTAAGACCTCGTGAACGACTTTTGTGGTATTAATGGGCGATTTATCCAACAGAACATCGATTGCCTTTCTACCGAGCTGATAGGAAACAAAAAGTACTATCACTGCCACAAATAAGGCTGCAATTGAATCGGCCTGATGCCATCCCAGGAATTGGTAGCAAATTAATCCGAATAAAACAACCGTTGAACTCCATATATCGGTAGAGAAATGAAGAGCATCAGCTTCAAGTGCCTGGCTGTTGTGTTTTCTGGCAACACGATACAGGGCACGTGACCTGGTAAAATCAATTACTATGGAACAAATGACAACTATATAACTCCATACAGTTACCTCAATAATAGTTTCACCCGACATCAACCGGTGAATTGCTTCATAAATAATCCAGACGCACGTTACTAATAATAGGATTGTTTCGATGAGTGCCGACAAATTCTCTACTTTTCCATGACCGTAATTATGTTCCCGATCGGCAGGTTTGTCGGATACACGGACAGAGAAATAGGTTATCATGGCTGCTACCATATCCAGTCCGGAATGCAATGCTTCGGAAAGTATCCCCAAACTGCCGGTTAATATCCCGATAATGAGTTTAAACGTGGTAATAAATACGGCTGCTACAACCGACCATAAAGCGACTTTCTTTTTTTCCTGAATCATATTAATTAATGTAGTATGCTAAATTGTAAACAGACAACCGGTAATTCAATAATTTTTGTCAAAAATACTCAAAGTATTTATATTGACATCGGGTTAAGACATCAATTTATGATAGATTCCTTAATTTAGAATGATTGAAATTTGTAAGAAACCGGATTGTCGGGATAAAAATGCAAGTTAATTGTAAGTTAGATAATAATCAGAAAAGCTGTAAATCAAACTGGCAGCTAAGATGCTACTATATCTTTTATCATATTAAAATCAGTTTTTGTAATGTTTAAACATTCATGTTCAGGGATTATGAAATATAAGTAAAAATAAAAAAGACAATACAATGCACATATGATGTTAATTACTAAACCTGTAAGTGATTAAAAAAAAAGGAAATCTGCTCTTTTTAATCAGGATAGTACATACTAAACTAAATTCATTACATCGGAAGTTGGTTTATTGATAATTTAATTGTTCATCCTATTTATTCGTTCATACATGAAATTCGATTAATTTCCGGCTACACTTTTGTACCTCACATTCTTTTTGTACCTTTGCGCCCTATATTTTTTAATCAACATAATGTCTAACCTACTATTTATTAGTAAAAAAAACAATTTTCAGAAATGGAAGAAAACAAAAACATCACGGAAGAAGTAATTCCAACCGTGGAACAAACATTGACAGAAGTTACGCCTACGGTTGAAGAAACTGTTGTAGCAGAAGCTCCTGTTGCCATTGAAGCAGAAATCGAACAAGCACCGGTGGTTGAAGAAGCACCAGAAGTTATCGAATCTGTTGTCGAAGAAATACCTGCAGCTGTTGAACCTGTTGTAGAAGAAATTGCTGCAGTAGAAGAACCTGCTACAGAAGAAACCGTTATCGAAGAAGCTCCTGCTGCTAAAGTAAGAGTTCCTGTTGTACCTCCGGTTCCTTCCGGAGATTTTGATTGGGATGCCTACGAAAACGGTATTACTATCTCTGCTGAATCAAAAGCTGATTTGGAAAAAATTTATGATGGCACCCTAAATGCTATTAAGGACAAAGAAGTTGTAGAAGGAACAGTCATTTTGATTAACAAACGTGAGGTAGTGGTCAATGTAGGCTACAAATCCGACGGTGTTGTACCAATGAGCGAATTCCGTTACAATCCTGATTTGGCAGTTGGCGACAAAGTTGAAGTTTATATCGAAAGCCAGGAAGACAAAAAAGGTCAATTGATTCTTTCTCACAAACAAGCCCGTGCAACCCGCTCTTGGGATCGCGTAAATGCAGCCCTTGAAACACAGGAAATTGTAAAAGGTTTTGTAAAATGCCGTACCAAAGGTGGTATGATCGTCGATGTATTCGGAATCGAAGCATTCCTTCCGGGATCACAAATCGATGTGAAACCAATCCGCGATTACGATGTATTCGTGAACAAAACCATGGAATTCAAGGTTATCAAAATCAACCATGAATTCAAAAACGTTGTTGTTTCTCACAAAGCTCTTATTGAAGCTGAACTGGAACTTCAAAAGAAAGAAATTATCGGTAAACTTCAAAAAGGCCAGGTACTGGAAGGCACAGTTAAAAACATCACATCATATGGTGTATTTATCGACCTTGGTGGCGTAGACGGATTGATTCATATCACCGACCTGTCATGGGGACGTGTTTCTCACCCTGAAGAAATCGTTTCATTGGATCAAAAACTTAACGTGGTTATCCTTGATTTCGATGACGAGAAAAAACGTATTGCTCTCGGCTTGAAACAACTTTCTGCTCATCCTTGGGATGCATTGGATACCACCCTTAAAGTTGGCGACAAAGTAAAAGGCAAAGTAGTGGTTATGGCCGATTATGGTGCATTTGTTGAAATCGCTGCTGGTGTTGAAGGTTTGATTCACGTTTCAGAAATGAGCTGGTCACAACATCTTCGTTCTGCTCAGGACTTCCTGAAAGTAGGAGATGAAGTTGAAACAGTAATCCTGACTCTTGATCGTGAAGAACGTAAAATGTCTTTAGGAATCAAACAATTGAAATCTGATCCTTGGGAAAATGTTGAAGAACGTTATGCCGTTGGAAGCAAACACACAGCCAAAGTACGTAACTTTACAAACTTTGGTGTATTTGTTGAAATCGAAGAAGGCGTTGATGGATTGATTCATATTTCCGATTTGTCATGGACTAAGAAAGTGAAACACCCATCTGAATTTACACAAATTGGTGCTGAAATTGATGTTCAGGTTCTTGAAATTGACAAAGCAAACCGTCGTTTAAGCCTTGGACACAAACAACTCGAAGAAAACCCTTGGGATGTACTGGAAACAATGTTTACTGTCGACAGTATCCACGAAGGAACAATTGTTGAAATGTTGGACAAAGGATCTGTTATTTCATTACCATACGGTGTTGAAGGATTTGCAACTCCAAAACATTTGGTAAAAGAAGACGGTTCACAGGCTCATGTTGATGAAAAATTAGCTTTCAAAGTAATTGAATTCAACAAAGATGCTAAACGAATCATCCTTTCTCACAGCCGTATTCATGAAGATGCAAAACGTGCTGAAAAGGGCGAATCAACTGCAACAGTATCATCTGTTGATGCACCTGCTAAGAAAGCTGCTCCAAAACGTATCAAGAAAGAAGATGCTCCGGTATCAACAACTCCTTCGGCTGAAAAAACAACCCTGGGTGATATTCAATCTTTATCCGATTTGAAAGACAAAATGGATCTTGCTGCTGAAAAAGCTGCTAAAAAAGAAAAGAAAGCAAAAGCTGTTGAAGCAGTTGTTGAAACACCGGCTATTGCTGCTGCTGTTGAAAAGACTGCTATTGAAGCTCCTGCTGAAGTTCCGGCTATCGATGCCCCTACTGAAGTTCCTGCTATTGATGCACCTGCTGAAGTACCGGTTATCGAAACACCTGCTGAGACTCCAGCTGAACAAGCTGCTGACGAAGCTACCGAAGAAGCTGCCAAAGCATAATTCAGTTCTTTATAGTACAATTAAAATGGCTGTTCGAATTATTCGGACAGCCATTTTTATATAACACATTTATGTACCTTCTTTAATCAACCTATTCAATTTCGCACAACCAACAATTAAACCCAACATACACAGAAACGACGGATATTGATTCATATGATCGGAGCAAATCTAATGAACCAATACATCGAAACAATAAAACCTATATAATCGTTCATTGAATCCCCCTAATGATTTTAAAAGCGCATTTACAGCCATTAAGCCAGATTGAATATATTTAGTAAAGCTGATTAATTTTGGTTATCATGAAGGCTTCCATTTTATAATATTATCAGTACATGGATAATTTCATACAGATATTCGTTCCTTGAATATCATCCCAGTAAAAATATTCAACTACACCCCTGCTATTTCAACTCTAAATAAAAGAATACTATTCCTGTCACAATTTGCATGGCTGAAAGAAAAACAACATATGTTGAAATCAAATTAAAAACACTGTATGCTTATTGGAAGAACATATGAAAAATAAAAAAGCCGGTAAAAACTACCAATAGTTCATCCGGTATAAATATAAAAAAAAGGCTATCCATCGCGGGTAGCCTTTTTTTATTGTAATAATTACGATATTTTTTCTATTTCTTCTTGCAGGTCAATTTCAATTCCCTTTTTGTCGTAAAATTTGTATTGTAAAAAGCCAAGTTTTTGTTCAGCGATTACTTTACATCCATTTCCGAATCTTCTTTTCCATTGCCACTTCATCGACAATATGCCTTTAGAGATATAGGCATCCACATAGGGGTGTACATGAAGTGTAAATTCCTTTACTTTTAATTTATTGACCAAATAATCAATCTTACTTTCCAGTTGATCTGTAAATAAAATCGATGGTTTGGTGCGGCCTTTGCCATAACATGTCGGACAGGTTTCTTCGATATCAATATGAATCTCGGGGCGTACACGTTGTCGCGTCATTTGTAACAAACCAAATTTACTCAATGGCAGAATATTATGTTTCGCCCTGTCATTGGCCATGTTTTCACGCATTCTGTCAAAAAGTTTCTGACGATTGTCTGTTTCATGCATATCAATGAAATCGACCACGATAATACCCCCCATATCGCGTAAACGCAGTTGGCGGGCAATTTCATCAGCTGCTGCCAGATTCACATCCAGTGCATTATCTTCTTGTCCGTTCCCGGCCTTGGATCTATTTCCGCTGTTCACATCCACTACGTGCAGGGCTTCGGTGTGTTCAATAATCAGGTAAGCACCGTTTTTAAACGAAACGGTTTTTCCGAATCCCGACTTGATTTGTTTGGTAATGCCAAAACTGTCATAAATCGGAATTTCATCCTGATACAATTTCACAATGTCTTTCCGGTCGGGTGCAATTAAATCGACATAATCACGCACTTCAGTAAATACTGCCGGATCGTTGATATGTATATGCTTAAAACTCGGGCTGAATAAATCTCTAATTATTCCTACCGTACGACCTAATTCTTCTAAAATAAGTGAAACTCCTTTAGTTTGTTGTGTTTTGAGTATCGCTTCTTCCCAGCGTTTAACCAAAATCTTCAACTCATTATCGAGTTCAGCTACTTTTTTATCTTCCGCAACGGTTCTTACAATAACTCCAAATCCTTTGGGTTTAATGCTTTGAATAAGTTGTTTCAGACGTTGTCTTTCTTCTTCGGTTTTAATTTTCTGCGATACCGATACTTTATCAGCAAACGGAATCAGAACTAAAAACCGTCCGGCAATGGATACTTCGGCAGTCAATCGTGGCCCTTTTGTGGAAATAGGTTCTTTGGTAACCTGTACCAAAATATCCTGTCCCGTTTTAAGAATGTCGTTGATTGAACCGTTTTTCTCTAATTCCGGTTGAAGTTTTGTTTTTTGAATAGCAGGCGCTTTTTTACGGTCGCTCAGAGCCTGCGTTGTAAATTGTGTAAAGGTGTTGAAATTGGAACCTAAATCAAGATAATGTAGAAAAGCGTCTTTCTCGTAACCTACATCCACAAAGGCTGCATTTAAACCGGGCATTATTTTTTTTACCCTGCCAAAATAGATATTTCCCACGGCGAACTGTTCTTCACGTCCTTCCTGGTTGAGTTCTACAAGGCGTTTGTCTTCGAGCAGCGCAATAGAAATTTCAGATGCTTTCACATCAACTACTAATTCGCTATTCACTTTTTTTTTATTTTGATTGAGTTTGATTATAAACAAAAAACAAACTTAAAGCCTAGATATTCGCTTATAAGTTTGTTTTCTTGGACTTTAAGACTAAAGACCAATAGACTTATTTTTTCTTATGTCTATTTTTTCTAAGTCTCTTTTTTCTTTTGTGCGTTGACATTTTATGTCGTTTTCTCTTTTTACCGCTTGGCATCTTGATTGAATTAGTTGAATGAAAAAAAATTTATTTTACTACGCTCACGAAAGTCTTTGCAGGTTTGAACGAAGGTATGTTGTGAGCTGGGATAATGATTGTTGTGTTTTTTGAGATATTACGAGCAGTTTTTTCAGCTCTTTGTTTGATAACATAGCTACCAAAACCTCTTAAATACACATTTTCATTTTTAGATAGAGAATCTTTTACAGTTTCCATAAAAGCTTCAACAGTAGTTAATACAGTCACTTTATCAATTCCTGTATTTTTAGCAATTTCGTTTACGATGTCTGCCTTAGTCATTTCAGTAATTTTTATATGTTAGTTAATAAATGATTTTATTTTTTTTTATTCAAACGGACTGCAAATATATTGCTTTTATTCTGATTAAAAAACAATTGCGGGCTTTTTTTTTCCAACAAAGTGGATTTTTTTATTTTTTAGTACCATTTTCAAGCAATAATTTCTCCATTTCTGGAATACTTAAATTTTTACCAACTATTTTACCGTTTTTATCAATCAACACAGTACAAGGAATCGAATTTACTGCATATGCCCGGGAGCCTTCACATTTCCAGCCTTTCAAATCAGATACCAGTTTCCACGATATTTTATGTGCTTTCACTGTACTTGTCCAGGCTTCTTTATTATCATCCAGAGATACTCCCAGAATATCCAGGTCCGCACCCTGGTGTTTGGCATAAAAAGCCTGCAATTCGGGTAAAAATTTCATACACGGACCACACCATGAAGCCCAGAAATCCACCAATACAAAATTTGTTTTGCCAACCAAATCGGATAATGCGATTGATTCACCGTTTATGCCTGGTAGCTTAAAATCAATATAAGTATTTCCAACTGCAACTTTCTTTTCAATTTCCATATCGGCGATTATTTCTCCGATACGTTTTACAGTTTTAGTATCTGCATTCATTAAATTTATGATGCTTTCTTTTTCTGTTAAATTCAATCCGTAAAATGAATTCATGAATACAAATGTCCCCACCAGTGAATTAACATGTTCGGTCGCAAATTTCTTATCAATGCTCACTTCTTCCCGATTTAGTTTTTCAATTTCTTTTGAAAGAGCCAATTCCTGTTCCGGAGTCTTTAAACTATCTTTATGACTGGCATAGAAAGATTCTGATTTCTTGTTGAATGCATTCTTCTCATCCTGATAGGTCTGCAATAAATCATTTTGACTGGTTCCTTTAATAACCATGAATCCTACAGTATCTATTTCTGCAGTTATATTTCCATTTTCAAGTACAAATGCCTGACGGATTTTATTTGTTGCTGGATACTCATAAACTAAATATACAATTTTGGACGAATCGCAGGCTCCTTTAAAAGCAAAATTCTGGTTTTCGATAACTGTACTGTCAATTGTTTTCCATTCACGGTTAATGCGTTCTCTGATTAAAATGGTTTTTCCGTTCAATCCTTTATTATCAACCGAACCATGAATTGTATACGTTGAATTTTTACAAGAACTGATACAAAGTACTACTAATATGAATAATACAATTTTTTTCATATAATTATTTATGTTTAAATGATTTGATGATTGGTGGTTTAATTCAAGGTCTTATCTTTGCCTGCAAAGATGCCAATAATAATCAAATTGCACAATACCTTTTCCCCTGTATTTTAAACTTTTACAATTGAACATGAAACAAGCAGATTCTTATTCATATATTTCGGACAAAATAATCAACTGGTATAAAAGCAATAAACGGGATTTACCCTGGCGGGACATATCCGATCCATATCGCATCTGGATTTCTGAAATTATACTTCAACAAACCAGGGTGAATCAAGGTCTGGGTTACTTTAACCGTTTTATTGAACGCTTCCCTACGGTTGAATCCCTTTCAGAAGCGAATGAAGACAGTGTATTGAAATACTGGCAGGGGTTGGGATATTATACCCGCGCCCGCAATTTACACAAAGCAGCGCTCCAGATTAAGACAACTCATAATGGCGTATTTCCTACCGATCATAATGAAATTATGAAACTTTCGGGCATTGGTGAGTATACGGCAGCTGCAATAAGCTCATTCGCTTATAACAAACCTTATGCCGTGGTTGATGGGAATGTTTACAGGGTTATTTCCAGATTATTTGGCATTCAAACGCCAGTTGACAGTACTATAGGCAAAAAAGGATTTGCCCTGATGGCACAGTCTTTACTTTCAAAATCCCAACCGGGTATGCATAATCAGGCTATCATGGAATTCGGGGCATTGCAATGTACACCAACGAATCCTGATTGCATCAATTGTCCGCTAAAAATGATTTGTGATGCCTATGGAAACAATTTAGTATTGCTACTTCCTGTTAAGAGCCCAAAAAAGAAAGCAACACTTCGATATTTTAATTACTTATTTATAACTTTTGAGGAGAATACCTATCTTCAAAAACGGGTTATCAAAGATGTCTGGCAGAATTTGTTTGAATTTCCTCTCATTGAATCCGACAAGTTATTTACAAAGGATGATTTAACTGAAAATGAAATTTTCAAATCTGTATGTATTGACATAGATAAAGTTGAAATTCTTAAAATAACAAACCCGGTGAAACATATTCTGAGTCACCGGGTAATATTTGCTCAATTCATCTTCCTGAACATATCAGGAGAGAACGAATCCTTAAAAAAGTATACAAAGGTACCCTTAAAAAATATAGACAATTATGCTGTTTCCAGATTAATGGAATTATTTTTTGAGAATGAAATAATCTAAAGTCACTTTATAAACAGATATTTAGTTGCCATTTTTTCCAATGCATCATATTCCTGATAGCCCAATTCTGTTTTGAAACTGGTTTTATTACCAATAAAAACAATAGTGGGCATGGCATTTACATTAAACCGTTGTGCCAGGACTGGTTCCTTATCAACATCAATTCTGTAAACAATGAGTTTCCCTTTATATTTATTCTGTAGTGCCTGAAGATGTGGTGCCAACATTTTACAAGGGCCACACCATGTAGCATGAAAATCGAGAATGATCGGCAGATTTCCTACCCGGTTGAATGATTTATCCTTATCGAAATTCCACACCTTTTGTTTGAAACCCTGAAGATTCAAATCAGAAATTTCGACTTTAGTTGCATTTTGAGCCATTGCTGTCAGACTAACAATGAAACACATCATGATAATTTGAATTGTCCTTTTCATTTTTTTTTCTTTGATTGATGGTAAATATCTGGATAACGATTTATATTCTATTTTGATTTATTCCAGCATGTGATTTAACGTTATTTCTATTTCTATTTCAAAAGAGCGTATTGTTAATTAACTACTGATAAACATCTTACGATACATCAGTATGTTTTAGCCAGCTTTAATTCTTTCAATTTTAGCAGTAGCCATTTTAATTTCATTCTGAAGTTTAACAACGTCCTTTTTCACAACCCATAAATGATACGATTCAGTTATTGCTTTCTTATCCGAATTTTCCAGGTAGTAAGCATAATTCTTTTTTCCATGTAAGATTACCTTAATAGGTAGGGAAGTATACTGGGCAATAAATGATGCAACAGCCTTACCCGTTTCATTTTTAAATGTAACTACTTCCCACCGTTGTCCGCCATCTGTAAAGCTGTGATAATTCGGATCGGAAGTGACAACAGTATCAGAATGTGCAAACAAATCGTTCGTTGTAACCTCGATGGTCGTATGTTCAATTTTTGCACCGCAGTAATTACTGATCAGGAAAAATCCTGCATTTTCATCAACATACGCTTTTAAATAGATACGGTTTGAATTAGCTTCAGTATTTTGAGTCTTATAAATATAATTACCGACTTCCTGGTAAATTTTATCCTTTTCAAATCTGAAATTCTTTTGGATTGAATCAGCTTCATGTAGTTTAAACGGCAATATACTATCACAATAAGCTAATGTCCTTGAACTTTCACGCCTGACTATTGTATCTTCAAATGCAGCTGCAATTCTGCGTTTGTTTACCAATCTGGGAAACAATAAATGGAAACTGTCAATTTGAATTTTTGCTGCATTCAGGGAATTTTCACGTATGAGCTGTTCTATTTGCTTTAAACGGATATCAGCTTGTTTTTCGAGTTTTTGTCTTGAATTACAAGAAATTAAAAAAGTAAAAATCAATATAAAAAATAATACTCCCTTTTTGTCTTTCATTATTTAAATTCTTAAAAAAATGTTTTTTCTCTTTGAAAAATCAATTCCTCTGTTTTTGTTAGTTTTAGCCATCAAAAACATCAATAATTGCCTTTTTCTCAAAGCAGCAAAATCAAATATCCTATTAATTCTGCAAATTTAATTATTTTTTTTCAAAAGCATCAATAAATTCATTTTTTATAGATTCATTTCAACCAAGCAACTAGGAAACATACTTGTAAATTTCCCATTTTACATTTTAAAAAATTATCCGATTGTTTGCAAAATATTTTTATCTTTCGGATGACTACCATTTTTAGGGTTCATAAAGACGGATTTTATGCGTAAATTGGACTTCTTTTACATATTTTGTCTATCTTTGTTCAAATTATTCAAAATAACTTGCAGATGCAAAAACCGTTTACTCAACTAATGTTCTTCATAGCGTTGGCTTTACAGTTAACTTCATGTATAACAACGACCCAAATAAATTATCTTCAACCATCAAAAAATTTTATTCCTGCTTATAAAGACACTTTTTCCTATCATGATTACCGGTTAAAAGAAGGTGACCGTCTGTTTGTTCAGGTCTATTCCATGGATGAGAAAACAAACCTTCTTTTTAATGGTGCCGGGAATTCTGGGTCACAAATGATGTCAGGCTCCGGTTCAACTGAAAACCTCGATCTGTATTCGTATATGGTATTACCAAACGGAAATATTCAGTTTCCAATAATTGGCGAGGTAACTGTAAGAGGTAAAACGATTCGCCAGACAAAAGAAATTCTTGAAAATGCCATCAAACCTGTTCTTAAAATAAATTCCGTGGATGTCCGAATGGTCGGCAGGTCATTCAGTATTATTGGATCAGGTAAGTCAGGCCGGTTTCCTTTTCCACGCGAAAAAGTAAATATATACCAGGCACTTGCACTTGCAGGTGATTTTGGTTTTTATGCCGACAGAAGCAAAATCCGGATATTACGTGTAAATGGAAACGGAAATCAAATTAAAACTTTTGATGCACGGAGTATTGATATTATTAATTCTGAATTTTATTATCTGGAACCTGACGATGTAATTTTTCTTCAACCCATGAAAGAACAATTTTTCGGCGTTTCTACTTTCTGGATGGCCGTTTCGACCATCGTAACTACTTACTCATTTGGTGTCATCATTTATAAAACCTTTTTCTAATAAGCAACCGGATGAAGCAGCTTTAAGTGATTAATGATTTTTCAACTAAGAGATTTTAAGTTTTTATGAAAAATAAAACACACATATTCATATTATTTTGTACATTGTTATCACTTTCATCGTGTTACAATTATAAAAATTTACGATTATTGCAGGATAATAATAAATCTTTACCTATTTATGAAAGTTCAAATTATCTGGATTATCATATTCAGGTGAATGATGAAATCATCTACAGGCTTATTACTTCGGATGAAACAATTTCAAAACTTATATCTTCGACCTCATCAGCCTCTTCATCAGGACAAAATCAGGTATCTTACCGGGTTTATACAGATAGTACCATCGATTTACCGTTTATCCCTCACATACCGGTGGCAGGTCTGACATTAAATGAGGCTTCTAAGGTTATCGAAAAACGGTTTAAGGAACTGATACCCGATGCTGTAGTGAAACTCAGCCTGTCGAATAAAACATTTACGATTTTTGGGGATGCCGGGTCCGGGATATTTCCTATCTATAAAGAAAAGCTTACTATTTTCCAGGCCCTGTCCATGTCGGGTGATTTTAATGAGACAAGCGACCGAAAACACATTCGAATCATCCGGGACACCGGGAACGGAACCCAGATACTGGATTTTGACATTCGGCCTAAAAGTATCATTGATTCAAAATTTTATTACATTTACCCGAATGACATTATCTATGTCCAGCGTGAATTTTCAAGTTTTTACAAGGTAAACAGTTATTCTTCCTTGCTGGGAGTGATTACCTTTTCATTATCTTTATTGTTCAGTGTGTTGAACTACACCAAATAATATTTCTTCTGTTGTCTACTAAAAACGCATCACTCATGGAACAAAATAATTTCGAAAAGCAGTTTAATGAAGAAGATGAATCTGGTTTTGACATCATGGAATGGATTTTATATTTTCTCCATTTCTGGTATCTTTTTGTCATCGGAATCATAATTTCACTTGGATTGGCCTACCTGGATAACAGATCCTGGCTGCCTACAGTTCAAACGGAAGGCACCGTCATGATAGAAGAGAACAGAGCCGGTGCCAACAGTACTCAGGCTTTAATGCAGGGATTTGGCGTACAATCCGGGTATAAAAACGTTACAAATCAGGTAATTATGTTGCGTTCATACGACCTGGTATGTAAAGTTGTGGATAGTATTCCCTTTTTAAAAATTGACTATATCTCCAAAGGACCTTTTATAACGCGGAATTTGTACCATACTTCACCCTTCGTGATTCATACAGATTTCATTTCACAGGATGCCTATAATTTGCTGTTTAAAATTAAACTACGTTCAAACGGCACTTACTTAATTACTGTTGAAAACAGCAAACAATTCAGCAACCTCCAAATCGAAGGAAGATATGGTCAATCGGTCCAAAACAATCTGTTTTTTATGACCGTGAATAATGTGGATAATTTTCTGGGAAATGCAGAATTATACTTTAAGTTCCGTTCACGCGAATCATTAGTTTCAGATTTCTCAGGTCGATTGAGTTTCGGGTATGTGGAAGAGGGATCTTCGGTATTGAAAATATCGCTTGTGAGTGAAACTCCCGACCGTGATATTGATTTTATAAATAAATTATGTGATACTTTTTTAGCTGAAAACCTCGAAAGAAAAAATGATGTTGCTAATAAAACAATTAATTTTATAGACAATCAATTGGGTGTTGTTTCTAAATCGTTGGCAATTTCTGAAGGTGACATGACTAATTTCAGGCAAACCAATAAGATTGTCGATGTGTCAAGTCATACCAGTGAATTACTTGGCAAAGCGGCAAAATATGATGCCCAGCAATCGGAACTTAAACTTCGTGAAACTTACCTGGATTATTTGTCCAAATACCTTAAAACAAACCTGGCTGATGGGGCTGTTATTGCCCCTTCAAGTTTAGGATTAAATGAGCCAATGTTAATGACATTTGTACAACAAATCAATGAACTGAATGTGCAACGGTCGGAAGCTACAGAACTGAATCCATATTATGCCAAATACACCAAACAAATTGAGACAGCCAAACTGACGGTACTGGAAGTAATTAAAAGTATGAGGGCATCTCTTAATATTGAAAAGACCGATTTCAACAAACGCCTGGATGTTGTCAATAATGAAATTAAGGAACTTCCCAAGAAAGAACTTGAAATGATAGCCATTGAACGAAAGTATAAAATGGATGACAATTACTATACTTTCTTCCTGCAAAAAAGGGCAGAATCTGAAATTTTAAAAGCTTCAAATACTCCGGATAATAATATACTGGATAGAGCCCGTGAAGTTGGGACAACTAATTCCGGCAAAAGACAAAAAACGATTCTCATGTTCTTGCTTTTTGGTCTGCTTATTCCAACAGTCATAGTTGTCGTTATTGAATTATTAAACAATACCATCCGATCCAGCAAGGATGTTGAAAAAAATTCTTCTTTCCCTCTGATTGGGGCAGTCCGTCACACTAAAAGTTCCGATCCTTTGCTGGTTTCAAAGAATCCACGTTCTGCATTCACCGAAATGTTCCGGGTTATCCGGACGCGAATTGAATTTATTGTTCAGCGGAAAACCAATATCATGATATTAACAACTTCCACTGAATCGGGTGATGGTAAAACGTACTTCTCCATTAATTTAGCTGCCGTTTATTCCATGGCCAGTAAAAAAACGATTCTGGTTGATATGGATATCCGGAAACCGAGTGTAAACCAGCGGTTCAATATCGTTCAACCTATGGGGGTAACAAATTACCTGGTAAATCAGTGTTCCCTTGACGATGTTATTCTACATCTGCCAAAAGTTGATTTTGACATTTTACCTGCGGGGTCCATACCTCCGAATCCGGGTGAGCTGATCCGATCCGATAAATTGTCAGTCATGTTTGAAGAATTACGCAAAAGGTATGATTATATCATTGTCGATTCAAGTCCAATTGGTATGGTCACTGATGCCTACTCATTGGCCCATCTTTCCGATGTAAATTTATTTGTCGTCAGGAATGCGAAAACAAATAAAACATTCTTTAAAAAACTGAGTACCCAATTGAAGGTGGATAATTTGCCTCATATCTATTCCATACTGAATGATGTCATGGATGATGGGTCCAGGTATTCTAATTATAAGCTATATAAATATGCCTATCTGATTGGAAACAGTTATGGCTATGGGTATGGCACAAAGAAGAAGAAAAAAGGGGAAGCCGAAAAGTATTTCCATTATTACGAAGATGATACTGAGATTTAAATTTCATGGTTAAACTTTCAACCTGAAAAGATCGTTATAAAGTAACTCTGACTTAAATATATTAAACAATATTCATATATGAAAAAAGTAGCTTTGATTACCGGAATAACGGGCCAGGATGGCGCCTATTTAGCTGAATTACTCTTAAAAAAAGGATATATTGTACACGGTTTGAAACGCCGTTCATCTATGTTCAATACCGAACGGATTGACCATTTGTACCAGGATCCGCACGTAGATGACCGTAACTTAATGCTGCACTACGGTGACATGACAGATTCTATGAACCTGACCCGGATCATTCAGGAAACGCAACCCGATGAAATTTATAATTTAGCGGCCATGAGCCATGTCAAGGTAAGTTTCGATACTCCCGAATATACGGCTAATGCAGATGGAATAGGAACTTTAAGGTTACTTGAAGCTGTTCGTTTACTCAATTTATCTCATAAAACCAGAATCTATCAGGCATCTACCTCCGAATTGTACGGATTGGTTCAGGAAGTTCCCCAAAAAGAGACTACTCCTTTTTATCCCCGTTCACCCTATGCGGTTGCCAAAATGTATGCTTACTGGATCACGGTGAATTACCGCGAGGCTTATGGCATGCATGCCAGCAATGGAATCCTCTTTAATCACGAATCGCCTTTGCGTGGTGAAACCTTTGTTACCCGTAAAATTACACGTGCCGCTTCAAGAATAGCTATGGGCATGCAAAACAAACTCTTTCTTGGTAACCTGTCATCAAAACGTGACTGGGGACATGCCAAAGATTATGTTCGGGCCATGTATCTCATCCTGCAACAGGATACTCCGGATGATTATGTTATAGCTACAGGAATTACCACTGAAGTACGTGAATTCGTGCGCATGGCATTTGCTGAAATTGGTCTCCACATTGCATTTATAGGTGAAGGTATTGAAGAGAAAGGCTTTATTGATCATATCGATGTAACTAAATTTACTGAAGCTGTTGGTGCGGAATTTCTGGATACTGTCCGGGCTATTGAAGGGCCGATCGTAGAAGTGGATAAAAATTATTTCCGTCCCACAGAGGTTGAATTACTGATCGGTGATGCTACCAAGTCACGGACAAAACTGAACTGGATTCCGGAATATGATCTGAAATCATTGGTGGAGGACATGATGCGCTCGGATGTAAAACTCATGAAAAAAGAAACTTATCTCAAAGAAGGTGGTTTCAGAATATTAAACAATTTTGAATAATACCTGGTGACGAACATGGATAAAAATTCTAAAATATACATTGCCGGCCATAACGGTATGGTTGGATCGGCTATAAAAAGGAACCTGGAAGCAAAGGGATTTACCAATTTTGTAACCCGTTCATCTTCAGAACTTAATTTGCTGAATGAACAGGATGTAGCCCGGTTCTTTTCTGAAGAAAAACCCGAAGTAGTTGTTCTTGCAGCAGCCAAAGTGGGGGGTATTGTTGCTAATATGACCTATCGTGCCCAGTTTATATATGAAAATCTGATGATTCAGAATCATGTGATTCATCAAAGTTATGTAAACGGAGTAAAGAAACTGTTGTTTTTGGGTTCATCCTGCATATATCCGCGCCTGGCGGCACAACCAATGCACGAATATGCACTGTTAACCGGCCTGCTCGAAACCACAAACGAACCATATGCTATTGCCAAAATTGCCGGCATTAAAATGTGTGAAGCGTATCACCACCAATACGGTTGCAATTTCATTTCGATCATGCCGACCAATTTATACGGGCAAAATGATAATTATGATCTTGAAAAATCGCATGTATTGCCGGCACTGATCCGTAAAATGTACCTGGGGAAATGCCTAATGAATAATGACTGGACAAAGCTGCGTGCCGATTTAAACAAACGTCCGGTTGAGGGAGTAAATGGTTCATTCAGCGACGATGTTATCCTGCAGGTACTTCAGAAATATGGAATTTCGGAATCAAACAGGGAAGTATCCATTACCTTATGGGGTACAGGATTTCCCATGCGTGAATTTCTTCATGTGGATGATATGGCCGATTCAAGTGTGTTCCTGTTATTGAATTATGATGCACCTGATACGACACCTTCACATGTAAATGCCGGATGTGGCGAGGATAGCACCATCAAAGATGTATCAGAGATTGTACGTAGAACTGTAGATTACAAAGGAAAAATAATTTGGGACAGCACCAAACCCGATGGTACTCCACGCAAACTGCTGGATGTATCCAAACTTAAAAGCTTAGGCTGGACACCTTCCATTTCGTTGGAAGAAGGTATTCGCAGGGTTGTCAGCGTTTATATGAATGAGTAGATTCACATTCATTTAAACTCTTAAATGATAATCTATCATTTATTGAAAAAACAGACGTTCTTTTAACGTCTGTTTTTTTTTAGTATGATTATCCTCAAAGTGTCCAATGATAAATTCATTATTCCAAATCTGAAGGATTTAAATATTAATAGCAATATATTTAATGTATAGAGAATATGAAAATGAGTGGAACTCAATCCCACCCTTATTTGTTATTTTATTTATCAGGTCGACTCTAATAATTCAAATAAATAACGAAGTCTTTTTGCTCATGTACATCCTTTTTTTATATAAAAAGATATTCTAATGATGTACTGGGGACAGAATTCCGATTCTGTCTTTTTTTGAAATCCCTGCGTACCCACGACAGAGTCGGAACTCTGTCCTCCCGTATCCCGCGTTTAAGGGTTGATTTAAAAAAGAAATAAAACCTTCGTTCCGGTATTAAAAGAGACAGATATACATTCTTTAATACCGGAAGTTCCGACAGATTCATGCAACAAGTAAATATACTTCATGATCCGGACAAACTTTTTTCAATTATATTTTCCTGTCACAATTGCAACATTTCCTTCCGAAAATTTCAAAAAAAACCTTAAAAAACTACCAATTAGTCCTCTTTTATCTGTGAAAAATGTCCGGTTAATGTCATGGGTTCAGAGGTGGTTCAGAGAGGGTTCAGTGAGGGTTCAGAGAGGGTTCAATGAGGGTCAGCCCTTTTAACTCTCAATGAACCCTCACTGAACCCACAATTTATTCCCTTTCATTCCCAAACGTAACATGGAAATTAGCATAAAATTAATCCCATCCATACACAATTTGAAAAATTGGCAAAAATCTGGAGTTTGTTGGTTGAACTGATTTATGATATGTTTGAATCAGCCATAAGATTTGTATTGCCGGAACGGATAGAATCTCCGTGCGGGATTAAAATGCAAAAAATACCAGAATCGGGATAGAAAATTCAAATGACATCAGAGATTTTATATAAAGATTTAAAAACACCCGGAAATTCGTGGGTATCAAAACAATATTATTATTTCGTAGTGAGGGCTTCAATAGAACCGTTCTACATTAGAACATTTTGCGGTTAATCACATTTTTTATTCTAACACAATGAATTAATATTTATGGGCAATGTAGTGTATTTTAATAGTCAACTTGAAAATCCAGCTTTATCCAAAATGTATTAAACAAAATTTAACCTGATTTTTAAAGCAATCTAATAAACATGCCAAATATTAAAATTGATTACCCGGATAGATAATCCGTTTAGAAAAGTCACTTAAAAAATAAAATTTTTAAAAAACAAACAATATATTTAATAATTTGTTTTATAATTTACAATGTTACTTATCATGTATTCTCAAAATAGATTTTCAAATTTCAAATGTATAACAGGATATACTTTCTCTACTAATGTCCTGGAGCAATATCTGATCTTAAAAGTTCGATGTCAACTTTAATGAATTATAAAGAAACTTTATTTGCCATTTTTAAAAAATAGTTTTTTTTGAAATTTAAAATATTCTATCTACTATTAAAAAATATATAACTAGTTTCACTCTGATTATCTTTTAGTTAATCAGCATTTATAAATCGAATATGTTAATTATTCGACTCAGTGTAAAATAAACACACTTAAAATTTGGTTATAAAAATAATACCATTTATATTTGCATCATAAAACATATTGTGTTTATGACACTTTAGTTGGAATTGAACCTTAAATCATACTGTAAATAAATTCATATTACTAAAATGCACCGGATTCATCCAGTGTAGAAGTGATAAATTATTGAATTCAATAATTAAATGCACTTGTTTTTGGAATATGATCAAAAAAAATCATATGAAAATAGCCTTCCATCAATTATCGTTTATGTTTTGTTTTATATTCCTCGAACAAAACTCTGTCCAATCAGAATTTAAATTCTTCACGTCAATTCCTTTGAGAACCATATTGGGAATCATGGGTATACTCAGCTTTCTTCCTTTTGATTTTTTTCTTTCAAAAAAGCATCCCCTTCATTTGATACGGGGACTTGCTTGCATTAATATAAGATAAAAAATAGCATTAACACCAATCATTTAGCATCAACTGAATATACACCCGGATAATTAAAAGGGCAATAAAGTCGAGTATTAGGTTGAGATAAATTTCAAAAACAGGATTTACAGCGAAATTTGAATTGAAAATTATAAAAACAATCCTTAAATTAAAAATTGTATGACGAATTCTACTTGACATTAGTTTACTTTTTTAACGATGTATTTCTTTAATTTTTAAAAAAAAATCACAATCTAATTATTAAATTAAATCTATGAACAAAAAATCAATCACACGATGTAAAACACTTGGTTTACATCAGAACAAACTATTTATTAGTTTGCTAAGTACAGTTATTTTTCTGATTACCTGTACAATTTCGGTTTCAGCAGCCAATCCGATAAAAGGAACTGTCACAGATGAAAAAAGTAATACTCCGTTAATTGGAGTTAGTGTAGTAGCTGAAGGAACAACCACTGGAACTATTACAGATTTTAACGGTAATTTCATCCTGGATTTACCTTCTCCAAATTCTGTAATTTCATTTTCATACATTGGGTATAATTCCCAAAAAGTAAATGCAAACGGACAGAGTTTTTTGAAAGTTACCATGTCCGAAGACACTAAAAACTTAGACGAAGTAATCGTAGTTGGTTATGGTGTTCAAAAGAAAAGCCTGGTTACAGGTGCAATATCCAGTATTAAAGCTGAAGATATTGCAAATATAAATATCTCGAGGGCAGAAGAAGCACTTCAGGGAAGAACTGCAGGTGTTCAGGTGGTACCGGTATCGGGTGCACCGGGAGCCGGGATGAATATCCGTATACGTGGAGTCAGCTCCAACGCAGGGTCAAACCCATTGTTTATAGTTGATGGAATTAAGACTGGCGACATTAATTATCTTGATCCTTCGGATATAGCATCGATGGAAGTATTGAAGGATGCAGCTTCATCGGCTATTTACGGATCGGAAGGCGGAAATGGTGTTGTTATTATCACAACAAAGAAAGGAGTTGCGGGTAAAATACAAGTAAATTATGATTTCCAACACTCTTTCACAAGTGCTGCCAACCTTCCTAAATTGATGAATACGTCTCAGTATGTCCAGTTTATGACAGATAAAAATATAAATGGCAGCTCAATTCTCACTGCTCCGGTTGACCAGAATTACAATACAGACTGGCTGGGTGCGTTATTTGAAGGCGGCTATACAACAAAACACCATATTGCATTTTCTGGTGGAAATGAAAAATCAACGTATATCGTTGGGTTGAATTATTTCAAAAATGATGGTATTATCGTTGGAAATAAAGATGTCTTTGAAAGATATTCAGCCATGTTTAATTCCGACCATCAAATCAAAAAATGGTTGAAAATAGGTCATAATATTGATTATTCTCATTTTACCACAAAAGGGATTAATGAAAATGGTGGAGAGTTTGGAGGAACAATCGGTAGTGCCTTGCAATTGGATCCAACAACACCGTTAGAATATACAGATCCTAATAAAATTCCTACTTTTATAAAAGGTGAAATAGCCGCTCATCAAAATCAGGTTGTCAGGGCTCCGAATGGAAACATTTACGGAATCTCACAATATGTAGCCGGTGAAATCATAAATCCACTCGTTTCAATAGCCAATACAAATGGAGTTACTACCAATGACAAATTATTGGGCAACATCTATCTGGACTTTTCTCCTTTTGAAGGATTTAAATTTACTACGAGATTTGGGTTGGAACTTGCAATGACCAATTTTCACAATTGGACCGTACCGTTTTATTATGATGCAACCAACTTAAATACTGCCGGTATAACGCACGACAACAATGATATTTACAACAAATGGACCTGGGAAAACTTTGCAACCTATAATCGTAAATTCGGGGATCATAACCTGACATTGCTTGCAGGTATGTCAGCTGAAGATTACACCCACAAAACTATCTATGGTACAGGAAGTCCAATGGAACATCCACTTGACAGTTATGCCCAACTTGAATTTTCGTCACACACCAATGATCTGGTTACAGGGTACACCCGTGAAACTAAAAAAGAATCCTATTTTGGACGTGTTTCCTATGACTACAAAGGTACCTATTTGTTGGAAGGATCCTTACGGGAAGACGGCGCCGGTACATCACAGGTTCCCGCTACAGGCCGATGGGGAACATTTCCTTCAGCATCAGCCGGATGGGTTATTTCCAATGAAGATTTTTTCAAGAAAGGGGTGATCACCCAGGCAAAAATCAGAGGGAGTTGGGGTCAAAACGGAAGTTTGAATTCGCTCGATGATAGCAGATTATTTGCTTACAACTCAGTAATTACCGGAATTAATGGTGGAAAACCAATGACGTATACTTTATCTGATGGAACAGTTGTAAATGCTTATGAACCAAATGTTCTTTCAAATGATAAACTGAAATGGGAAACCAGTGAACAATTGGATCTCGGTATCGATTTGCGTGCTTTCAATGACATATTGACATTCTCTGCCGATTATTATGTAAAAACAACGAAAGATTTTATTTTTCAGGGGATTCCTTCCTACTCCAGTGGTAACACAGCTCCACAAACTAATGGAGGTGAAATCAGTAACAAAGGATTTGAATTTGACCTGGGTTTGAGAGATAAGATCGGTAAATTACATTACACAATTAATGCAAACATTGCACCACTCACAAATGAGGTTACCAAACTGGAACCGGTATTTGGAAAAAGAGTTGGTGGTGCAAGTCTGGGTACAGGATGGTCAAACGTCACACTTTTCGAACCAGGATATTCTGTTTGGCATTTCTATGGTTACAAAACTCACGGCATTGATCCGGCAACCGGAAATCCATTCTTCGTGAATGCAGCCGGTAAAGATGTATCAGCAGCAGTAATCACTGAAGCGGACAAACAGGATTTAGGCAGTGCCATTCCAAAATTAACTTATGGAGGTAGCATTCAACTGGAATATATGAATTTTGATTTCGGATTAACTCTTAGCGGTGCTTCAGGTAATAAAGTTGCTTTGGGATGGATCAGAACAGACAAATTAGCTTCAAACAGACCATCCTACTACTTTGATGGCCGTTGGACAAAACCCGGAGATATAGCTTCCAAGCCGGCAGCAAATGCAGATCCTAAAACGTATCAGAGTGATCAATACATTTTTGACGCTTCATATCTGAGAATTCAAACCATTCAATTGGGGTACTCGATTCCGCAAAACATTTTAAAAGCCGCATTCATCAAATCGCTTAGACTCTATGTTTCGATGGACAATTTCTTTACGTTCACTTCGTATCCGGGAATGGATCCTCAACCAACGATTGCTAATAATACACCTAACAATGCAGGCGTTGACCGTGGTACCTATCCGAAAGCGAAAGACATTATGCTTGGAGCCTCAATCAATTTTTAATAAAACTAATATTAATAATTATGAAGACAAAATATTTTAAACAAATTGCAATTGCATTTATATCCCTTTTATTCTTTGCAGGTTGCGCATCGAACTTTCTCGATATACAGCAGCAGGGAGTAACGAAAGTTACAGACTTTTATAAAACCGATGCAGATGCTACCGGTGCTATCATGGGATGTTACAACATGATGAGAGGCCTTCAGGCAAGTAGTTGGACAAGTGCATGGATGACAAAGGAATCATTATCTGACGATATCTATACCGGAGGTGAAAACGCAGGTGACCGACCAGAATATCAGGAACTCAACACGTTTACTTTTGGTACAACCAATAGCCCAATAACCAATATTTACAAATACCAATATATGGTTATCTATAGAGCAAATATGATTATTGATAATTTTAAGACTCCGACAGCTTATCAAAAATTAGTGATTGCAGAAGCGAAGGCAATAAGGGCCTACATGTATTTTGACCTTGCCACACTTTATGGAAATGTACCCCTGGTGCTGCATGAGTTATTACCAACAGAGTATGCTCAACCAAATTCAGCATCTGTAACAAATGCCGACGGTACTATTACACCAACAGGGCTCTATGCGCAAATTGAAAAAGATCTCACAGAAGCAATAGTTGATTTGCCAAGGAAAGCTGATTTAAAGGCAGCAGGTTCGGATATATCCAGGTTTAGCAAAGGTACTGCACAGGCATTTTTAGGAAAAACGCAGCTTTTTGAAAAGAAATATACGGATGCTGCCACAACCCTGAATGCACTTATTGCAACCGGAGATTATGGTCTTTACCAACTTTCTGAACTAAAAAATAATGACTATACGCAATTGTTCCGCACAAGCACCGAATTTGGCAAGGAATCACTTTTCGAAATCAGTTATTCGAGTGCACGTGGGAATGACTGGAGTTTTTCCGACCTGTTCAATGATCCTTCCAGAACCAATCCTTCGAATATCGTATGGCAACTTTGCGGGCCACGTGGTGATCAGGGATTTAACTCGGGTACTTTAGGGGTAAATGGTGGATGGGGATTTGGCTTACCAACCCTGGATCTCTGGAAAGCTTATAAAGATGCCGGTGATTCTGTACGTGTTAAGGCTACAATACTATCAGAAGCACAAGCAAAGGCTGCAGGTGGTACCATGCTTCGGACCGGCCAACCAGCTGGTGGTAATATGATCTGGGGATGCGCAGGCCTGGTTCGCTTAAAATACACCACCTGGGCAGATGAAACAGTTTCAGCGAATGGAGCAGTACCCGATTTAAATTATGGCACCAATTTAAGAATCATGCGTTATGCCGATGTATTGTTGATGGCAGCTGAAGCAAATTTGCAGGCTGGCGCTACTCAAAAGGCAACTGACCAAATCAATCTGGTCAGGACCAGGGTAAACTTACCAGCTCTTACCACGTTGACACTTGCAAATATCAAATTGGAAAGACGGCTTGAACTATCTTTCGAAGGAAGCCGTTATCAGGACTTAGTACGTTGGGGAGATGCTGCAACCACGTTGAAAGACCAGGGAAAATTAGTTCCAACAGGTGCACGGGTTGGTGGTGTTTTACAATACAACAGCAATCCTGCTGCCGGATTTAAAGCTCCAAAAAACAATATGTTCCCGATTCCATTCAATGAAATATCTTCAAATCCAAATGTAAAACAAAATCCGGGCTATTAATTAAACATAAAATATATCGTATTTTTAGTTAAATTAATCTTTCGAATTAAAATAAAAATGGTTTTAATTGGTTGAAACCCTGAATAGCCTGGAATCACAATGTGTTGGTTCCGGCTATTCTTTTTACTTTTTATGATTTAATTGATGAGAAAAACTGTTTTTATTTTTAGTCTGGCATTCCTTGCCTGTTCCTGCATTATTTCAGGTAATACTCCGGTAGATTTAGTCAGCCCGAAACTTTCAGTTCAAGACATTTCTCTTGAACGAAATACTCAGGCTACGATCATTCGATTTACCATAAATGTATCGCCAAGTTCGTCAAAAAATATCACACTGAACTATAAAACAGTTGACTCTACAGCCATTGCCGGAAAAGACTATACGGCATTAACAGGGACATTAACAATCCCGGCAAATCAACAGTCAGCATTTATTGACATCATGGTATCACCTGATAGCCTTCGTCGTCCAGACCAGGCATTTTATCTGGAATTAAGTTCTCCAGTTAATGCTTCATTTTCAGGAAAAGGTAAAGCTGTAGGAACAATTCAGAATAACGGAACATACCTTCCGGTTGATGGTGCCGGCTATATTGCTCCATCCACTTATCCGGGCATGAATCTTGTGTGGAGTGATGAGTTTACCGGAAAAACAATTAATTCTTCAAATTGGGACTATGACACCGGAGGATCAGGATGGGGAAATAATGAACTGGAATATTACACAAGTTCCGGTAAAAATGCATTTGTGACGAATGGATATTTAGTAATCGAAGCCCGAAAGGAAAAATATGAGACGAATAATTACACATCAGCACGTTTGCTCTCTAATGATAAAAAATCATTTACGTACGGTCGCATAGATTTCAGGGCAAAACTACCAAAAGGACAAGGAATATGGCCTGCTTTGTGGATGCTTGGAACGAATTTAGACTCAAAATCATGGCCTGCCTGTGGTGAAATTGATATCATGGAACTGTTGGGCCATGAACCTCAAAAGGCCTATGGCACAGTTCACTGGGGTCCCGCAGGGGGTGCCAGTACTCATATTGGAGGAAATTATTCGTTGATGTCACAAACATTCAGTGATAGTTTTCATATTTTCAGCCTGAAATGGGAAACTGACAAATTAAGTTTTTTAATTGATGACAACCTTTATTTTACGGCCTCTAAATCACAAGTCAACGGTGATTATCCGTTCGACAAACCATTCTTCTTTATCATGAATGTGGCAGTTGGTGGTAATTGGCCTGGAAACCCTGTTGCAACAACAGTCTTTCCACAACGGATGATAGTTGATTATGTACGGGTATTTCAATAAATTCATCAGAAAAAAGAGTAAAAGATTATGATTATTAAAAAAAAACTAGCAGTTGGTTTATTCCCAAATTATTATTCATAACATAGTATTCATTATTTTAATCACGCTCTTCCATTCATGAAATTGCACAATAAAATTTCCGGAAATTAAAATCAGTATATCCGGATGTATCGGGTTGGTTATTGCAACCTATATATGGTATTTAGCTAAAAAAGGAATTAAAAAATAAATATATAACAAAATGAAAAAGCATAACATTTTACTGATTATTGCATGGATATGTACCAGTTATTTTATCAATGCTGCTGAATCAACGGGTACAAAATCCGTTACATCAGCCAAACAATATACAACATCTGAATCCGGGAATTTACGACTGTCGTATATTGGAGAAAAAACCTTTTTAAGTCACATACAGCCAGTTGACGTTGAAATCAGTGTTTATATAAATCAACATAAAAAATTTCAGACGATACTGGGTATAGGAGGTGCATTAACAGATGCATCAGCTGAAACATTTTTCAAAATGCCTGTTAAGAAACAAAAAGAATTTATGAAATCGTATTATAATCCGATTGATGGAATTGGTTATACCCTGGCAAGAACGTCCATTAACAGCTGTGATTTTTCGAGTGACAGTTACACCTATGTGCAGGATAATGATATAAATTTGAAAACATTTAATATCAGTCATGATCTGAAATACCGGATTCCATTTATCAAACAAGCGATCGAAGCTGCAGGTGGAAAGTTAGTCTTATATGCCAGTCCATGGAGTCCACCAGCCTGGATGAAGGATAATAATGACATGTTACACGGAGGAAAATTGTTACCACATTTCCAACAGGCCTGGGCGAATTATTATGTTAAATTTATTCAGGAATATGAAAAGAACGGTATACCAGTGTGGGGATTAACTGTTCAAAATGAGCCGATGGCAAAACAGACCTGGGAATCGTGTATTTTTACCGCCAGGGAAGAAAAGGATTTTGTAAAAAACTTTTTGGGTCCGACCCTTCATAAATCGGGGATGGAAAGTAAAAAAATTATTATCTGGGATCACAACCGCGATTTAATGGTGGAACGTGCAAACGAAATATTAAGTGATGAAGAAGCGGCAAAATACATCTGGGGGACAGGTTTTCACTGGTATGAAGACTGGAGTGGTGGAAACCAGCAATTCGAGAACATTCAACGGGTAAATGAATCGTTCCCCGATAAGAATTTAATTTTTACAGAAGGCTGCATTGGTAATTTCAAAATCGAAAATATAAATAAGTGGAGTAACGGAGAACATTACGGTTTGTCAATGATCAATGATTTTAACAACGGGACAGTAGGATGGACTGATTGGAATATTCTGCTGGATGAACAGGGCGGACCGAATCATGTACAGAATTATTGTTTTGCTCCGGTTCACTACAACACTAAAACTGATGAATTGATCTATAACAGTGAGTTTTACTTCCTGGGTCATTTTTCAAAATTTATAAAACCAGGTGCAAGACGAATATCAGCATCCTCCACTAAAAGTTTTTTTCTTACCACAGCGTTTATAAATACAGATGGAAAAATTGCCGTGGTAGTTATGAATCAAAAAAATAAGACAGAAAGTTTTTCAGTTTGTATAGATGGAAAATCAATTGAATCAACATTGCCCGGAAGATCCATTTCGACATTTTTGATTGAATAACTAATTTAGAAGGTTCGTTTAAAAGAAAGGAAGGTGTTATTCAATACCTTCCTTTCCATAATAGTCTCAGCCATTCACCAAGTTTACTTTCTGCCGGATTGTTTTGAACTTTCCAAATGCGTTCATTTTTTAGTTCTTCGGGCATAAATTGCTGTTCCACGAAATGATTTTGGAAGTCATGGGAGTATTTATAATCCTTGCCGTAGTTCAGTTCCTTCATAAGTTTGGTGGGTGCGTTGCGTAAATGCAATGGTACCGGGAGATTTCCGGTACGTTCTACCAAAGCTAAGGCATCATCAATAGCCAGGTAAGCAGAGTTGCTTTTTTGGGAAGAAGCAAGATAGATGGTTGCCTGGGACAGAATAATCCGTCCTTCAGGCCATCCTATTTTCTGCAATGCATCAAAACAGGCATTGGCAAGCAATAATGCATTTGGATTTGCCAGTCCGATATCCTCGGAGGCTGAAATTACCAATCGTCGAGCAATGAACTTAGGATCTTCACCACCTGCCACCATTCGTGCCAACCAATAAACCGCTGCATCCGGATCACTCCCCCTGATGGATTTAATAAAAGCGGAGATGATATCATAGTGCATTTCACCATCTTTATCATACGCAGAAGGGTTTTGTTGCAACCGTTCGGTGACTATTTCATTGGTAAAGATTACTTCGTCCGATTCATCTGCATTTGCAACCAGTTCGATGATATTCAACAATTTGCGTGCATCGCCACCCGAAAACCTCAACATGGACTCTGTTTCCCGGAATATAATTTTTCTGTTTTTTAATTCAATATCCGTTTTAATAGCATATTCTGCCAACTCCATCAGATCTTCTTTATCCAAAGGCTTAAGCACATACACCTGACAACGTGAGAGAAGTGGAGTAATGACTTCGAACGATGGATTCTCGGTCGTGGCACCAATCAGGGTTACCGTGCCGTTTTCAACAGCTCCCAACAATGAATCCTGTTGCGATTTACTGAAACGGTGAATTTCATCGATAAACAGGATTGGATTTGCCTGCGAAAAAAAACGGTTTGCTTTTGCTTTCTCAATGACTTCACGAACATCTTTGACTCCTGAACTGACAGCACTCAAGGTATAAAACGGTCGGTCGAGTTTGTTGGCAATAATCTTAGCCAGTGTTGTTTTACCTACACCGGGAGGTCCCCACAATATAAAAGAAGCAACATGTCCCGATTCAATCATCTTACGTAGGATGGCATTTTCACCTACCAGATGTTTTTGTCCGATATAATTATCGAGAGTATGTGGGCGAAGGCGTTCAGCTAAAGGTGGCATGATGAGATGTATTTGGAATATGAATTGATTTTCAATTTAAAAACAAAAAACAGCAATGCTATCTCTTGAATCAGAATACAAAGATATTATATATTTCTACAAATGTAAGAATAAAGTGCAGGAAAGACAATGTGATGATGTGATGATGGGGTGATGTGATGATGGGGTGATAATAAGATATGTTGATCGGATACTTAATTGAAGAAAAGAATTAATATTAATGAGTTTAATGGAATTCAATAAAAATGGATCTATCAGATGAGAAAGAACAATTAAAAAAATACCCATCCTATGATTTAAAATCACGAGATGAGTAATATAAATTTAAATATAAAAACGGTTTACTTTTACACTTTTAAATAATGCAATTGTACCAGGCCTTTATTATATGATTTTGAACTAATAAGTTTCAGATTCAATCCCGGTCTGTCATTTTGGAAAAGGGAAATACCATTGCCCAACAAAGCCGGCACGATAGAAATATAGAATTCATCGATCAGGTTATCATTCAATAATTCATTGGCTACTTCTGCCCCACCATCGACATATATGTTTTTACCTTTTTTACTTTTCAAATCAAGGACAAGTTCTTTCAGATTTCCCGAATAAAATTTCGTTGAACCAACTGCAGGTCTGGGAGTACGCGTAATAATGAACAGATTTTTGTCGGTATGAGGATATTCCAGGCCCATAGAAAGGACTTTATCATATGACTTACGTCCCACAATTACTGTATCAATTGTATTGACGAAATCGGTATAACTATAATCCTGATCCTTTTCTTCCACTATGGATAAAAATTCCAACCCGTTATCCTGAGTTGCAATATAACCATCCAGACTCATGGCTATATAAAGTATTACTTTGCGTTGAGAAGTCATTTTTTCATATGTTTAGTTGTTAAAAGCGCGTAAAAGTAATAATAGTTTATAAATTAACAAGCGATTAAATAAAATAATTTAAATAATGTTTTCAACAATTGATATAAAAATCAAAACCTTTAGGGATAAAGTTGCCTTAAAAACACTTGTGTGTCTATATTCATATAAAAAAACCCTTCATTCAGAAAATAGAATGAAGGGATTAAATTATATTAAATTAATCAATTAATTTTCTATTGGAGGTTCAATCGGATTAATTTTAGGTTTAACAACAGCGTTTACCTTTTTCTTTTTTCGGGGAACATAAGTACCCGGGAGAATGACATCAATCAAATGCTTACCTATCAAGCCCAGTTTAACGGCACAACCTAATGCTCCAAGACTTAATAAAATAGTTATCCAACTATACACATTTGGAGTCAGAGTTAACATTTGTACAACTGAAATAACAAGGATTGAAGAGCTGAATATAATTTTCGAACGCAGCATAGGCGTCCTCAGCGTTTTAAAACGAGTGATACCGTCAATTAATCCGGAAATGAATGATAGTATTAAAGAAAGTGGAAGACAGAATATGAAAAAGTTTAAAACATCATGTATAATATTTTCTTTAAAATCCGGAAAAATAAGATGAAAGATGATCAGTACAGGAGTCAAACCAACAAAAGTCTGGGAAAGGTGAATAGCAATAGGGTGTATATCCAGACTCAGAAGAAACAATCGGTTAGCTGAAACTTTTTCACGGTAGGGTTCAAATACATTCCTGGGTAAACCGCAGGCAGGGCAAACATCTCCTAAATCGCTTTCTTTCATTACATATCCGCAGGGACGGCAGCGTACTAATTGTTCATCTATCATAACGGGTCAGATTTATAATTTTTTTTATGCTACAAATATAAACACAAATTAATAATGCACAATGAATTTTGAAGTATTTGTTGGTATTAAGTTGAGTGAGTAGAGGACTTTGAGGACGTGGACGACTTAGAGCAAGTAAATTTGTTAATTAAATTAGTTCGTTAAAAGAACAAATATTATAAACTAATCAACCAATGAACCATACAACTCATACATCAAACGCGAAAAGCGGAACAAATCACCCAATTAACTTAGCAGCATAATACCTGCACCATTCTTTCAAACCACATTCTTCGCATTTTGGTTTACGTGCCACACAAATATATCGCCCATGGAGAATCAGCCAGTGATGAGCTTTAGGAATGAGTTTTTCCGGTATATGTTTTACAAGTTCAAGTTCAGTTTGTAATGGATTTTTAGAACCGGTGGTAAGTCCAAGCCTTTCTGAAATTCGAAAAACATGTGTATCCACTGCCATGGCCGGTTTATGAAAGACAACAGAAGCAATTACATTCGCCGTTTTACGACCCACACCCGGTAATGTTTGTAATTGATCGATATCTTCCGGAACAATACCACCAAAATCGGAAACGAGTTTTTGAGCCATTCCAACTAAATGCCTGGCTTTATTATTTGGATACGTAACAGAACGAATATAATCAAAGACTACTTCAGGAGTTGTGGCTGACATCACTTCAGGTGTCGGGAAATCAGTCAGCAGTTTCGGAGTAATCATATTTACCCTTTTATCAGTACATTGTGCGGATAAAATGACAGCCACCAACAATCCAAAAGGATCGGAATACACCAGTTCAGTTTCTGCAATTGGTACATTTTCGCTAAACCAGGAGAGAATATATTTGTAACGTTGAGAAGTTGTCATATATGTAAGAATGTAGTTTGAAGTTTGAAGTTTGAAAGTTTGTGGTTCGGCGTTCCGTGTTCAGTGTTCAGTGTTCCGTGTTTCGTGTTCTATATCATGCGTTTCTTGTTAATTGTATAAGTGCTCTATGTTCAATGCTAAATGATCTTTGTTCTTTGTTCTTTGTTCTTTGTTCAATGTTCATAGCTCTTTGCTCAACTCTCAATGCTCAATGCTCAATGCTCAATGCTCTTTTCTCAATGCTCTTTTCTCAAAGCCCTATTTCAAAAGATCCTACTCAAGAATGCCCTGTCAAAGGATTAGAGGCATTTGGTTTTATTTCTGCAAATTTATGGGAAAAGATGTAATAAGCGAGTTCCTTTTTATTATTTTTGCATTTTAAATTTCATTCTCCCATCATCCTATCAGTAACTAAACCTACATGGCACCCAAAAAACCGATTAAAAATATATCTAAACCGGCTTCTGTACCTGAAACAAAGTATCAAAAGCAATCAAAAAGATCGAATGAACCTGGTGCAGGCACTAAAATTAAAGCTTTTGTTACTGATGAACGGACGCGATTTATACTTGGTACAGCCATATTAATTGGTGTCCTTTTTCTATTTATATCTTTTATATCTTATTTCTTTTTTGCGTATGTCGACCAAAGCAAAATGGATCTGTCCTGGCATGAGTTGCAACTTATACGTTCGGACATTCAAAACTGGGGATCAGTATCGGGTGCTATCTTATCTGATTTATTGATCCGGCATGGTTTTGGAATTGCTTCTTTTTCAATCCTCTATTTTGGGACAGTATTGGGACTTCGCCTGATGAAAGTGCGGTTAGCCTCATTGTGGAAAGCATTTTTTCACGCCTCTTTCTGGTTAGTATGGTTGTCAGTGACACTTGGAATTGCATTAATTCCTTTTTACAAGATCTATAATTTCTCATTTTCTCCGGGTGGTGAACATGGTGATGAAACCAGTAAGTGGTTAATCTCTTATGTAGGCATACCCGGAACTATCATGATACTGATCGGATCATTTCTATTTTACTGCATTGTTTCTTCCAAAGCGACTATTCCATTTCTGAAACGTTTATTTTCCCGAAAAACAAAATCAACAGATGTTGTTGAACCTGTTTTTATTGAAAATGAAGAAATAGCAGAAACAAGTGTGGCTGTGGGCACTGAAATTATCCCCGAAGACTGGATAACGAAAGGAAATCAAAGTGATGAGGAATTGATCATAGAAACCCCTGAAATTGATGAGGTTCCATTTGAAATTGAGCAACCTGTCATCAAAGAAGAGAATAAGCCCATTGATTTAATCGAATCCGGAATTACAGATACTGATAATGAAGACCCTTTTTATAATGTTGCCAAGTTAGGAAAGTATGACCCGACACTTGACCTGTCGCATTATAATCCACCTACACTTGATTTATTAAAGGTTTATGGAACCGATAATGATACACAGATAGATATGGTGGAACAAAATGCCAATAAGAACCGGATTATAACCACCCTTCAAAATTATGGCATTGAAATAGAAACCATCAAGGCTACAGTTGGTCCAACAATTACTTTATACGAAATAGTGCCTAAAGCCGGAGTTCGTATTTCCAAAATCCGCAACCTGGAATACGATATTATGCTCAGTCTGGCTGCTACAGGTATTCGTATCATTGCTCCCATACCGGGAAAAGGGACTATCGGTATCGAAGTTCCGAACAGTGATCCGCAGGTAGTATCCATGCATTCAATCATAGCATCGAAGAAATTTCAGGAATCTAAATTTGAGCTTCCTGTTGCATTTGGACGGACAATCACCAATGAGATCTTTATGGTTGACCTGGCCAAGATGCCTCACTTACTGGTGGCCGGTGCTACCGGTCAGGGAAAATCGGTTGGATTAAATGCTATTATCACATCTCTTCTTTATAAAAAGCATCCTTCGCAATTAAAACTGGTATTGGTCGATCCAAAAAAAGTTGAATTTAATATTTATGGCGATATAGAAAAACATTTCCTTGCAAAATTACCGGATGGTGATGATGCCATCATCACCGATACAAGCAAGGTAGTCGAGACCCTTAATTCGTTGTGCAAGGAAATGGATGACAGGTATGATTTACTCAAAAAAGCACATGTCCGTAATTTAAAAGAATACAATGAGAAATTCACCAACCGCCATTTAAACCCGGATAAGGGACATAGATTTTTACCTTACATTGTTGTCATTGTAGATGAGTTTGGTGATCTGATTATGACAGCCGGGAAAGAAGTAGAAATGCCGATAGCCAGGATTGCCCAGTTAGCACGTGCTGTAGGGATTCATATGATTATTGCCACTCAACGACCTTCAGTTAACATCATTACAGGTGTAATTAAAGCTAATTTCCCGGCCCGTGTTGCATTCAGGGTGTCGTCTATGATTGATTCACGAACCATACTTGATTCTCCGGGAGCTAACCAACTGGTTGGGCGTGGAGACATGCTTTTCTCACAAGGGAATGATTTAACACGTGTTCAATGCGCTTTTGTCGATACTCCCGAAGTCGAAAACATTGTTCATCATATCAGCAAGCAGCAAGCCTATCCAACGGCATTTTATCTTCCTGAATATGTTCGTCCTGACGGAGACGGCATTGATTCAAGTTCGGTGGATATGACTAAACGCGATCCACTGTTTGAAGAAGCAGCCCATTTAATAGTAGCCAATCAACAAGGATCAACCTCTTTGATTCAACGCAAGTTTTCCATCGGATATAACAGGGCCGGACGTATTGTCGATCAATTGGAAGTTGCTGGAATCATTGGACCGTTTGAAGGCAGTAAGGCGCGTCAGGTGTTGGTACTTGACAGCAATCATCTTGAACAGATTCTGAACCGGATTAAATAGTTTTCCTTAAGTTTAAGGTTTGAAGTTTGGGGTTTGGGGTTTGAAGATAGTATTCTGGCATAGTCCTTGCACAAAGAATTAATAATTATAAAACAAGATCATGAAAAATAAACTGATTTTTTCTTTCGCTCTGATTCTATTTACTGTTCAGGGAATGTTTGCCCAAAATAATATACAGGCAGAAAAAGCAATTTCCGATGTACTTTCACAAGCAAAAACAAGCGCTATCAGAACTAATTTCAAATTGACCATCAACGAAAAGAAAGGTTCACAGTCAATGTCCTCTACAGGGGTATTTACGTTAAAGGGAAATAAATTCGTATTAGAAATGGATGCCATGAAAGCCTGGTACGATGGTAAAACTCAATGGGCTTATGTTTCACAAAGCAATGAAGTTTCTATTACTGAGCCAACCGTAAAAGAATTATCAGAAACAAATCCTATGGCCATTTTGTCAGGATATAAATCGAAATGTCTGATCCGATTTTCTACTAAAGTTAAATCATCCCAAAATCATTGTATTGAAATGATTCCAAAAATTAAGAATAATGACATTACACAAATTGAAGTTCAGATAAACAAAAGCAATGGTAATTTGATTTCAATTAAATTACAGAATAAAAATGGTGGCTCCACGCTGCTTTCCCTGAGCAACTTTCAACGAGGAATCAATGCACCTGATAATACATTCATGTTCAATCCTGTAAAATTTAAAGGTGTCACAGTAAATGATCTGAGATAATCGAAACACATTGTTCGAACTTACTACCCTGTCTTGTATAGAATTTATAAATACCCATATAGCGCTCGATTTTTAAAACAGATAAAACCTTTTAATTCCGGATTTGTTTGTCTGGTAAAATCTAAATAAAAAAATAAAAAAAATATATGAACGAAAAAGTACGTTGCCTGATTATTGGCTCAGGTCCTGCGGGATATACCGCTGCAATTTATGCTTCAAGAGCTAACTTATCACCTGTATTATATGAAGGCATGGAACCCGGAGGGCAATTGACCACTACAACAGAAGTAGAAAATTTCCCAGGATATCCAACCGGAATTACAGGACCTGATTTAATGGTCGATCTTAAAAAACAAGCTGAGCGATTCGGTACCGACGTTCGGTTTGGTGTTGCAACAGCAACTGATTTGACGTCTTCCCCTTATAAAGTAACCATTGATGGTGAAAAAACAATTGAAGCAGAAACAATAATCATTTCAACCGGAGCAACTGCTAAATATCTTGGATTGCCGGATGAACAAAAATATGCAGGTTCAGGTGTTTCTGCCTGTGCAACCTGTGATGGTTTCTTTTACCGGAAACTCACAGTAGCTGTTGTAGGAGGAGGTGATACAGCTTGTGAAGAAGCATCTTATCTTGCAGGACTCGCATCAAAAGTATATATTATAGTTCGTAAAAAAGAATTGCGTGCTTCTAAGATTATGCAGGAACGTGTATTTAAAAATCCAAAAATTGAAATACTTTTTGAACATGAAACCCTGGGTCTTACCGGAGATGGTGTAGTTCAGGGAGCAAACCTGGTAAAACGCAAAGGACAATCCGACGAAGAACAGGTTCATATTGATATTGATGGATTCTTTTTAGCAATAGGGCATACTCCAAACTCTGGGATTTTTAAACCCTGGATAGAAACAGATGAAGTTGGTTATATTAAAACTAATCCCGGGACACCCCGAACAAACATACCGGGTATTTTCGCTTCGGGTGATGTAGCCGACCCTCATTACAGGCAGGCTATAACAGCAGCCGGTACAGGTTGTCAGGCTGCTATTGAAGCTGAACGTTACTTATCCGAAAAAGGATTATAAATAATAATTTATTTTCAGGCAATATTCACTGAGAATTGGAGTAAAATACGGACCTAAAATTTAAGCCCGATTATTAAATCATGTAAGTGATGGTGTTTTCTTTATAAGAAAACACCATCACTTTCGTATTTTTAGACCATTAGGCAGGTTAACGCTTTCAATTGTAGCAGTTTTTTTGTACTTTTGTGCTTTAATTCTTAAATAGAAATTATGCAACCAAATATCTTCAAGGCTTCTATGATTAACGGCATAATAATGGGCGTTATTTTTTCGGTAAATTTTTTATTTTCCGTTTCAAAAATAACATTCTTAATCACGTTGACTAACCTATTAGCAGTTCTTATCGTTGTTTTAATTTACAGATTATCAGTCAAGTTTCGGGATACGGAATGCGAAGGATTTATCACTTATGGAAAAGCATTATTATATATCTTATATTCTTTCTTTTTTGCCGCTCTAATATCTTCGGTTGTAAAATACATATATTTTCAATATATAAATCCTCCTTACCTGGAATCTGTTTTTCAGGAAACCATGAAAATGCTTACGTCCATGAAATACCCGATCACTGATGCCGTTGAAACGCAGACCAGAAATATGTTAAAACCAGCCAGCTACACATTAATCTATATTTGGGTGAATGTATTTATGGGATTAATTGTGGGATTAATTATGGCCGCATTTGTCAAAAAGGAAAAAAGTATATTTAAAGAATAGAGAATTATCATATTTCGAATCTAATATCAAATAATTGCAACGACTTATATGGATATTTCAATAATTGTACCGTTATTCAACGAAGAAGAATCGCTTCCAAAACTATTTGATTGGATCGAACGGGTTATGAATGATCATAACTATTCATTCGAAGTGATCTTTGTAAATGATGGCAGCACCGATAAATCATGGAATGTGATAGAATCCCTTCAAAAGAAATCTCAAAACGTCAGGGGAATAAAATTCCGTCATAATTATGGTAAATCACCGGCTCTGTATTGTGGCTTCAAGGCTGCAAAAGGAGATGTTGTCATTACCATGGATGCAGATTTACAGGACAGTCCTGATGAAATACCGGAATTATATTCAATGATTAAAAATGACAATTATGATTTAGTATCCGGCTGGAAGAAAAAACGCTACGATTCAACATTTACTAAAAATATCCCATCTAAATTATACAATGCCACTGCCCGTAAAGTTACAGGTTTAAAGCTTCATGACATGAATTGCGGTTTAAAAGCATATAGGAATGAAGTTGTTAAAAATATTGAAGTGTTTGGTGAAATGCATCGTTACATTCCTTTTTTAGCTAAAATTGCCGGTTTCTCAAATATAGGAGAAAAGGTAGTTGAACACAGAAAAAGGCAGTTTGGTGAAACAAAATTCGGATTGAACCGTTTTGTAAACGGATACCTGGACTTAATGACCCTATGGTTCTTATCCAGATTCGGTAAAAAGCCAATGCATTTGTTCGGACTTTTCGGAAGCGTTATGTTTTTACTTGGTTTTTTTGCGGTTCTTGTAGTGGGTATCAATAAATTAATTGCCATAATAGAACATGTTAAAGCGCCATTAGTAACTGAAAGTCCCTATTTTTATTTGTCCATGCTGGCAATGGTTTTAGGAACCCAGTTATTTTTATCAGGTTTTATTGCCGAATTAGTTACCAGAAATTCAACTGAACGAAATAATTACCAGATCGAGAAAGAGATTTAGAAATACGTATTTTATGAAACAGCTTCTATTAGTCGGATTTGGGGGATTTATCGGAAGCATTGCACGGTTTTATGTTTCAAAGCTAAACTTACACTGGCATCTGTTATCCATTCCAATGGGCACATTGACAGTGAATGTACTGGGAAGTTTCATTATTGGTTTTATTGTTGGAGTTTCAGCTAAAAGTGAAATAATATCACCCGCAATACGTCTGTTCTTAATGGTTGGTGTTTGCGGAGGATTTACCACATTTTCATCGTTTACCCTGGAGAATCTGACTTTAATGCAAAACGGACAATTTGCAACAGTTTTAATATATACAGGATGTAGTATTTTTCTTGGATTTATGGCAGTTTATCTTGGTTATATCACTTCAAATCTATTGTAAAATGAACACCACTGAAAACAGCATTTTGAAAATATACGCCAGTAGTACCGATAAACTGGGCTTTGATCTGTTGTATGAACATTTAGTGATATTGGCAAAAGAGAAAGGTATTGCAGGAGTAACAGTTTATCGTGGTATCATGGGTTATGGATTAAGCAGTACAAGTATCAGTTCAAGCCGGTTTTGGGAATTGACTGAGAAGCTACCGGTCGTCATTGAGATGATAGATAGAACAGATGTATTGGAAGCATTTTACAAATTGGTTGAAAACGATTTAAAATCAATTCAGAAAGGATGTTTAGTCACAATGCATCCCATAGGCATAATTCTTCAAAAAACAGGAAATAAAAAATAGACTGAATTTATTCAGCTTGATCAATGGAAATAATAGACCTTCTTAAAATAATATTACCAGCATTAATAGTGTTGTTGACAGCCTATTTGCTGATCAATAAATTACTGCGTCAAGAAGAGAAAAGACGGAATTTCGAAATGCGAAAAGAAAGTACTGCCATCATTACTCCTATCCGACTCCGAGCATATGAAAGATTAATACTCGTTTTGGAACGTACAACACCAGCTACGTTGATAGTATCTGTAGCAAAACCTGAAATGACAAACATGGAATTGCATACACTTTTATTGTCAGGAATAAGGCAAGAATTTTCGCATAATCTGTCACAACAAATTTATGTCAGCAATGAAATCTGGAGTTGTATTCGCGCTGCCCAGGAAAGTTTACTCCGACTGGTAAATACCTGTGCAGGACAATGCAATCCTGCAAATACAGCATCCGAACTGGCCGAACGTATTATTCAGGTATATAATACCAGTGACCAAACGCCAACCGAATTGGCCATTGAATTGCTTAAAAAAGAAGTTCGTTTATATTTTTAGAAAAAAGGTAGATTTTCAATTTAAAACAATGATTTAAATTTAAATTAATCCGATTAATTATCAATGAAAAAAATCATTTTTATATTTCTTGCGTTTTCAATTCTATTGAATTTTTCATGTTCTACTGATGAAACATGTATTCAAACCAAATATGTTAAATTGACAGTGAATTTTTATCTGGCAAATCCTACTGATACGATCATATCAAACAGAATAAAAGCAATAACCGTTGATACCCTGACAGTACAGGGTTTGAGATTTGACAGCATTACCGGATTATATCAGTTAGTCGATTCAATTTTATACAACAAAGAAAATAAGAGTACCATTGATTTACCGTTAAACAATAATTCCACCCGGTCAACTTTCAGACTAAAATTCAAGAATGTTACCGATACAATGACTATTCTTCATTCAAACCTAAAAGACTATTTATCATTGGAATGTGGTTGTATTATCATACATGCCATCGATACAGTCATCACTACCAATCATTATATTGACTCTGCCAGAATTAGAATTCACGATGTAAACACGATTAATGCAGAGAACATTCGCTTGTATTTTGATACAGCCAGGATTAATAATAACAAAGTAAAAGCCATCAATGCGAAGAATATTCGTTTTCATAAGTAGTTTCCTTCTTTGCCTGACTGTTAGCACGGTCTTTGCACAGAAGAAAAAGCAAATTGCCATTCCAACGGATTCGATACCCTGGGTGAATGGATTTACGGTACAGGTAGATGTAGCCTCTCTGGTATCATCTTCTTTAATGAATACCGGTATTTATTCCAGCGAAGGCGGAATACAACTGGACCTGAAACATAAGTTTTATCCAACCTTTGAGATTGGTGCAGCAGGTGCAACAAAAGTATCAGCTGATAACATTCATTTTAAAACAAACGGAATATTTGAAAGAATCGGAGTTGATTTTAACCTCAGAAAAAAGAAACCGGATTCTAAACCATCAAATAATCTTTTTGTAGCCGGGTTGCGATTGGGGGTCAGCAATTTTAATTATAATGTAACCAATGTTACAATTCCTGAAAATTACTGGAATGCTTCAACAACATTTGATTACCCGTCACAAAACACAACAAAGATATGGTATGAAATTGTGATTGGAGTACAGGTGGAAGTTATTCATAATTTTTACATGGGTTGGAATATCCGGAATAAGAATCTGATCAGCAAAGAAGTACTAGGTCAGGTATCTCCCTGGTATATACCGGGCTTTGGTCAAAATAACGGAGCAAACTGGGGATTTAACTACACATTGGGATATCATTTCTGGCCTCAAAAGAAAATGTTGAAAAACAAGAAAGTTTTTCCTCTTACAAAAAAATAAACAACTTAATATAAACTCACTTTAATAACCTATGAATTCAATTCAAATTTTAAACCGTGCAGCAGACAACATCAGGATACTGGCTGCCTCTGCAGTAGAAAAAGCCAAATCGGGTCATCCTGGTGGAGCTATGGGTGGAGCAGATTATATAAATGTACTGTATTCGGAATTTTTGGAATATGATCCAAAAAATCCATCCTGGATTGGACGTGACCGCATGTTTCTGGACCCGGGACATATGTCACCTATGTTGTATTCTGTACTTGCCTGTACCGGTAAATACACAATGGAAGAGCTGGGTCAGTTCCGTCAATGGGGAAGTCCTACTCCCGGTCATCCGGAAGTTGATATCATGCGTGGTGTTGAAAACACCTCAGGTCCCCTTGGACAAGGTCACACGTATGCAGTAGGTGCTGCCATAGCTGCTAAATTTTTGAAAGCACGTTTTGGCGATATTATGAACCAGACCATTTATACGTTCATATCCGATGGTGGAGTACAGGAAGAAATTTCACAAGGTGCAGGACGTATTGCCGGTTACCTGGGATTGGATAACCTGATCATGTTTTATGACTCAAATGACATTCAGTTATCTACTGAAACGAAGTCAGTAACAAGCGAAAATACAGCTCAAAAATACTTGGCATGGGGTTGGAATGTGATTGAGATTAACGGAAATGATGCCGTTGAGATTCGCACCGCATTAAAAGAAGCCAAATCAGAATCACACAAACCTACCATCATTATTGGGAAAACCATTATGGGTAAAGGTGCGTTGAAAGCTGATGGAACAAGTTTTGAACGCCAATGTGCCACACACGGCATGCCACTGAGTGAAGGCGGAGCTTCCTATCCCGAAAGCATCAAAAATCTGGGAGGTAATCCGGAAAATCCATTTGTCATTTTCGAAGAAACGAAAGCTTTGTATACTAAAAGAGCTGAAGAGTTGAAAGTTATTGTTGAGAAAAAACAAGCTGCTAAAACTGTCTGGGCTCAAGAGAATCCGGAACTTGCTAAAAAACTTGATTTCTTCTTCTCCGGTAAAACGAATGTCAACTGGGATGCTATCGTACAGAAACCAAATCAGTCAACACGTGCAGCTTCGGCAACCGTATTGGGCGAACTGGCAAAACAAGTTGAGAATATGGTGGTTGCCAGTGCTGATTTATCAAATTCCGACAAAACAGATGGTTTCCTCAAAAACACCAAAGCATTTTCAAAAAATGATTTCTCAGGAGCCTTTTTACAAGCAGGGGTATCTGAATTGACCATGGCAGCAGTGAGTATTGGTATGAGTCTGCATGGTGGAATTATTCCTGCCTGCGCAACATTCTTTGTTTTTTCTGATTACATGAAGCCGGCAGTACGTATGGCTGCCCTGATGGAACAACCTGTTAAATTCATCTGGTCGCATGACGCTTTCCGCGTTGGTGAAGATGGACCGACTCACGAACCCGTTGAACAGGAAGCTCAAATACGCTTGCTGGAGAAACTTAAAAACCATAAAGGTCATAATTCCATGTTGGTTCTTCGTCCGGCTGATGTAGAAGAAGGTACTGTAGCATGGAGAATGGCATTAGAAAACACACAAACTCCAACCGGATTAATTTTATCCCGACAAAATATTGCGGACCTTCCTACCACTTCAACCCGAAAAGCGGATGCTGTACAAGTAGAAAAAGGTGCTTATATTGTTGAAAGCGATGAAAATTATGATGTCATCCTTGTTGCTTCAGGTTCAGAGGTATCTACCCTGCATGAAGGAGCTGTACTGTTACGTGCTGATGGCATAAAGATCAGGTTGGTTTCAGCACCTTCCGAAGGTTTATTCCGTAGCCAATCTGTAGCATATCAGGAAAGTGTTTTACCTAAAAATGCTAAGATTTTCGGGCTTACTGCCGGACTCCCTGTCAATCTGTTGGGGTTGGTTGGTGCTAATGGTAAAATATTCGGACTTGAATCATTTGGATTCTCCGCTCCGTATAAAGTTCTTGATGAAAAATTAGGCTTCACAGGTAAGAATGTCTATGATCAGGTGAAGGCAATGTTATAAAAAAACAAACATTTTAGATTTTAAATATTAAAAAAAAGAAGATTTGTCCATTTCAGGACAAATCTTCTCATTTTTTCTTTATTTACTGTAATTTATTCCATTTCAAATTCAATTTTCCATACATTTACTTATTCCAATTTATTGAATGGATTTGCTTTCTATCATCATTATAGGTATTGGTTTGTCCATGGATTGTTTTGCCGTTTCAATCAGCAAAGGAATTCACGCAAAAAAACTTTTCTTTTGGCTTACTTTTAGAATGGCTTTACTTTTTGGTTTATCCCAGGCTATAATGCCATTTATTGGATATGAATTAGGTGCCGGATATGCTGTTTATATGAAAAGCATTGACCATTGGGTTGCCTTTGGATTATTAACACTGATAGGCGGAAAAATGGTTATAGAAGGATTCAAACCAATTGACCCAGATTCTGACAAGGTAACAAATCCTTTCGCCTGGGCCTCACTTCTAACGCTGGCTCTGGCTACGAGTATTGATGCTTTTGCAACAGGCATTGTATTTATTCCTTACCATGATATCATCTGGAAAGCAATTGTGGTAATAGGATTAACAAGTTTTATTTTTACTTTTTTGGGAATGTATATTGGAGTCCATTTTGGTAAACGATTCCATTTAAAAGTCGAAATGATTGGTGGCTTTATATTAATTGGGATTGGTTTAAAAATTCTAATAGAGCATCTAAGCGTTTAAGATTTAATTCAACTTTCACACTAAATTAATTCCTTACACTTTTTATGACATTAAAAAAATTAGTTCTTACGATTTTATTGTTTTCAACAATTTATGCATTCGCAGAAGAACCGGCACCAAAAATAAAATTTTATGGTTTTATAGGCAATGATTTCTTTTACAATTCCCGCCAGAATAAAGATATGGTCGATGGAGTCATCCAGTTATTTCCTTTACCGGCTGATTTAGTTGCCGGAGCAGATAAAAACAAAGTACCACAGGCTGAAATGCTTAGTATAAATACCCGTTTGGGAATTGATATTTCGGGTGTCCCGATTTTAGGTGCTAAATCATCCGGAAAAATAGAAGCTGATTTTGATGGTTTTGGAACTTCATATTATGTCTTTCGTATCCGTCAGGCATTTATGAAATTAAACTGGGATAAAACAGAATTACTGATTGGACAAACATGGCATCCCCTATTTGGAAATGTAGCACCAAGCACATTAAGCGCGAACGGTGGTGCACCATTCCAACCGTTTAACCGCAGTCCGCAGGTAAGATTTAAACAAAATATTTGTTCTTCACTCTCATTAACAGCTGCACTGATTTACGAAATGCAATATACCTCATCAGGCCCTTTAGGTTCAAGTAGCGTGTATATGAAAAATGCCATTATTCCGGATTTGTTTTTGGGATCCGAATACAAATCAACCCATTGGACAAACGGTATAGGAGTAGATTATAAGACAATTGCACCGGATGCGCGTAAAATTTCGTCGTTGAGTGCAGCCGCTTATTCACAATATTCAAACTCCAATTTTTTGCTGAAAGGGAAAGTAATATACGGTCAAAATTTGAGTGACCAACTCATGTTAGGTGGTTATGGAGTCAGCAAATATGCCGCTGATTCAACAACAGCACTTTCATATACCAATTTCAACAATGTCAGTACCTGGTTAAATGCTGTATATGGTACTAAGTTTCAGGTTGGACTTTTATTGGGAGTATCACAGAACTTGGGTACAAATGAATTACTCGATATACGCAAAGATAAAAAAATAATTACCTACGGATATGGGTTCTATGATGTCAACAGCAATTCTCAACAAGTGTTAATCGACAGATTATACAAAATTGCGCCCCAGGTTGTATACAATTTACCGAATTTAAAAGTCGGAATTGAATATGATTATACAAATGCTAATTATGGTAACATTCAACGGGATGGCAGAATTGTGAATCCTTACAACGTGGATAATCACCGCATTTTAATTTCAATAAATTATTTATTTTAAGCAGAATACGAAATAACTAAAAAGCGTTAGAACCATATTTACGGTTCTGACGCTTTTTAGTTATAACTATTTAAATTTCCTTCATTAAATACCTACCACTTCTCCGTGTTCGTTGAGTCAACAGGATAATTCGTCCATCAGTCGTGGTATGTACTATTTCATCGGTAATTCCACGAATGGTAAGCAATTCAAGGCCGTCATTATAGGTCACTTTAAAGTCGTTTCCCAGTTCATCAAGTGCACCAGCGAGGTAACGGGTATTATCCACACAAACTGAAATACTAATAGCAGAGCTTTGAATCATGGCCACTTTCAACCGGTGTTTATTCATGACAGAAAAAGCTTTGGACAGGCTTTCTTCCAATACAAAAGAAAAATCACGAGGTCGTACAGTTATCAATACCTGATTCTTACGAACTATGAGTATCGGCACTGTAATAGGTTTGTCAATACTGGCTTTGATAACTGAACCTGCTTCACCCGGAGTTCCAAATGGCCTTACATAGAGCGGGATTTTCTTATTTTCGAGTGGTTTAATTGTCTTTGGGTGAATAATCTGTGCACCACTATAAGCCAGCTCAACTGCATCAAGATAGGTAAGTTCCGGAATATGTACCGTATTTTCAAACAAACGTGGATCAGCATTCAGAATACCGGGTACATCTTTCCATATCGTCACGCTTTCGGCATTTAGCAGGTTACCTACCACTGCTGCTGAATAATCGGAACCTTCACGTCCCAGGGTAGTCGGATCACCTTTGATATTTGCTCCTATAAATCCCTGGCCAATATAAATACGATTCTTTTTAAAATCTGCCGCAATCTGAAGCCTGAACTGCGATTCATCCATCCGTACATTTGCTTCCCGGAAATTGCTGTCGGTTACGATTAATCTCCGTAAGTCAAGCCATGCATTTCCTATCCCTGATTCTGACAAATATGCCGAGACTATTTTAGTTGAAATGATTTCTCCATAAGAAACCAACCGGTCATACCAGCGATCATAATCATCGCCCACTCCCCTGATAATGACATCTTTCAATTCTGCAAAATAAGGTTCAATGGCTGCTTTCCCATTTTCAGGATGAACAAACAGTTCATCGATAATTTCATGATGGAAAATTTCAACTTCTGCCAGCTTGTTTAACGAGGCCTGATGATCAGCCTTCATGAAATGATCAAGTACTATTTCAAGTGCATTCGTTGTCTTTCCCATGGCAGAAACAACTATAAACAGCTTATCGCTTACTCCCGAGACAATCCGGTATATATTCCTGATTCCTTCTGCTGATCGAACTGATGCGCCTCCAAATTTGTATACTTGCATGTTAATAATTAGTTAATGTGTTGATATGATGATGTGATAATGTGATGATGTGTTGATGTGATGATGTGATAATGTGTTGATGTGATGATGTGGTGATGAGTTGATTAAGTTCATTAATTTGAGCTAGTTATTTGTTGATTGGTTAATTTGTTGATTGGTTAATTGGTTGATTAGTTGATTGGTTGAATGGTTAATTGGTTGATTGGTTAATTGGTAGATTTGTTATTGGTTGATTAGTTAATTGGTTGATTGGTTAATTAGTTCTGGGGTTCTGTACTCTGTATTCATTGCTTGAAGTTTGTGTTGGATGTAATTTTAGAAGTTTTAATAGATCATTTTTTTATTAGCTTAATAAATCAATTCAATCATCTTGATCTACGAATTATCACTTCACCTCATTATCACATCACCACATCACCACATCAGCACATCACCCTATCTTCACATCACCACATCACCACATTATCACATCACAACATCACCACATCACCACATCACCACATTATCACATCACCACATCACCACATCACCGCATCATCACATCAATCCACTACCTTCACTCCGATCAGTTTATCGTACCGCTCACCAAATGGTCGGTGATAGATATAGATTGTATATTCATTTTTAGTCTGCCAATAGCTGCCATCCACCCGTTCAGGAGATGCTTTTTTCTCTCCTTTAGGAACAAACCAGTACTGATAATTATAACCTCCCTGTTTCAATAAAACGGATTGCACATAACTTTCCGTTTTTCCATCATATTTTAGCCTGACATCATCGTTCATTATGTTGTAATTAAATTCGCCCCCCAGATACAATTGTCCGTCAAAGAAAGGTTGCTTTGCCGGCAAGTTAAAATGAACCGTCATATAATCGGCTTCAGTATTATCATCCTGGGCATTTTGCATATTGACAATAAATTTTCCATTCACATCCAGGTCATACAGGTAGGACTTTGATGTTTGAATCTTATTATCATACAAATAAGCATCATAGTTTGGTCTGGTGAAACGAATCGCAGAAACGCCCTCACCTGCGGCGTAAACAGATGAAATATCAAAACGGTGATATTCGTTTCCACCCTCAAAAATCAATCCTTTATTATTCATATAACTCAGGCTTGAACTGGTAAAATAGGTAGGCTGAAGGTCGGTCACCTGATTATCGATTCGGTTATTCTGTCTGACAACCACTTTCAACTCAGTGGGAATTTCACGAACAGCATATCCGTTTAATGCGACTTCAAAGTCAAGTTGCTGTAATCGCCCACTCAATTCGGTATCGGTATTTCCCCTGACAGTTGCCGTTATGCCAATACGTGGTTCTACAATGGAAAAACATGCTTGTGCAATTGGACTATCTACCAAATTGTCCTCATAAACAATCGCTACATAATTTCCGGATATTTTAAATCCCATGTCATTATTGGGTAATTGAAAAGAATAATGTGTATACAGATATGTCGTATTCAACGATGTGGCATAGTCGGTGATATTAGCTGTTGTATATCCGGTGAGAAATTCGTTTGTATTCAGATTGGAAGGAGTCCAATCTGAATTACAATGAATCACTTTGTAGCTATATGAATGTGCATTACGCGACATTTCATCAAAACTAACCATCAGTATAGATGAACTGTTCAGTTCCATGATTGGCAGACCAAGTTTTTCTCCCACCACACCAATTTGCAGTGTTTTAATATTCGGTTGGAATATTTGTGTTCTGTATGATGTCTGAGCAGATAATGTCAGAGAAAAGATGAATATAAAAAGCAAAAGCGTTTTTTTCATGGAGTTTTTTACTACTTAAAAATATTGAAACATTTTTCTGTTGCAAAAATAAAGAATTTAACGGATATATCAGTCAGAGGAAGGATTTATTATTTTACCGATCTTCTCAAAGTAACATTTGAGAATCCGTCTTCCAACATTATAAGTAAAAATAATACTGAAGTTTCAGAATCAATTATTAGTATTGTTCCAGTTTAATAGATATTTAGGATCAGGGTCGTGGAAATAGACACAGAACTTTTACTGATAAAAAGTAAATTTATAGGATTATCCGCAAAAACTCCAAATGCTTCAAAGAATTAATTTTGTTAATATTCACTTTGAATGAAGGAAAATGCCACAATCATAATTGATCACTTTGTATATCCTGTTTTATCTGACCTAATGAATTTATGGGTTTGCTTCGGGTTTGCTTCGGGTCTGCTCCACATTTCGTTCACATCCGATTCTGATATAATCAATATATAATCAATAAATAAGCAATTAGTAAGCAATTAAAAAGCTATCTTTATTTAGATATTATTTATTTATTGATTTTCTATTGATTTTTAATCAGTAGTTTATTGTTTTTATTAGAATCGGATGTGGACGAAAAGTGGAGGAAAAGTGAAGGAGAAGTGGAGGAGAACCGGTAAATAAAAAATTGCGGTAGTCAGTATCGGGAAACCCTGTTCAAATGATTATTTTCCTTCATTCTTGCAGAACCAACTGTTTCAGTTAAAGAGAAATATCATAGGAAACATTGCGCATAATCATATAAATTTATTGTAACAGAGTATACTTTCTAACCGAAAAATTCTTTTTACTACGTTTGTCATGAATGATATTGATAATTTCTTTCTATTTGAAATTTTAGCTAACATGCAATCTATAACCAATAAAATATCAAACAGAATTGAAGTATGTCCAAAGCTCTAACTATATATTTTTATATTGTTAGAAAAGCAAATAATACAACTTAAAATGAAAATGTATTATTCTGATTTATGGTCTAATTTGACGAAGTGTCATTGTCGATTATCCTGACCATTTTTATTAAAAGGGATATCTGCCCATCTATACATCTTTTAAAATTAATTCATTAACAAACCCATTTAAGATAACGAAGAAATCAGTATATTTGCAGTTGAATTAAAATGATAAAATTCAAGGTTACCAAGTATAAATATACTAAAGAATAAGTAATGGAAAATGAAATTTCGGAATTAAAAAACTACAAACTTAGTTTTCATGGCCAGGGGAAAAAATATTTTGGTATTCTTATAAAGAACTGGCTTTTAACAATAATAACTCTGGGTATATACTATCCCTGGGCAAAAGCAAAAAATCTACAATTTATATACGGTTCTACTTCCCTGAATAACGATCGTTTTTCCTTTCACGGAACAGGTCGGGAAATGTTTGTCGGATTTATAAAAACCATTGTCCTTTTTGGCCTTATTTATGGGATGGCGTTTTTATTTGCCTATCTGGAAATGACCGTTATAGGAAGTGTTTTGTTTTATTTCACCTTTATTGCTGCAGTTCCTGTTGCTATTCATGGTTCTTACAGGTATCGGTTTTCACGTACTTCGTGGCATGGCATTCGCTTTGGATACAGAGGTAACCGGTCAGAATTGTTTTCAGATTACTTCAAATGGATATTCTTTAGCATTATTACGCTAGGAGTATATGGTTCGTGGATGAAAATAAAACTAAGGAGTTATTTGATGAACAATGTACGTGCGGGGAATGTCGAATTCAACTTTAAAGGTGCAGGATATGCTTATTTCAAGATGAATCTGAAAGATTTCGGTTTAACACTGATTACGTTAGGAATTTATTCGTTTTGGTGGCAACGTGACCTGTTTGCCTATTATGTCAACAACCTGACTCTAAATAAAGAAGGACAACAAATCAGATTAAAATCTATTGCCACCGGGAGTGGATTCTTCAAATTAAATTCAGTCAATGTGCTGCTTATTATTTTCACCCTTGGTATCGGTTATGCCTGGGTGGCAACACGCACCATGACTTTCGTGACAAAAAATATAAAACTTATTGGTGATATTGATCTGGCTACTATCAAACAAACTGAAGAGGAATATACTGATGCAACAGGAGAAGACATGTCGGGATTTCTGGACATTAATTTTATTATTTAATTCTGAATACGTTCAATAGACTTTAAATTGATATTCCTGAAAACATCTTGTTGGGTATTGGAAATAAAAAGAAATTAAATATGTATCGGAAGAATCATTTGATTTAGTATTTAGTTGGACAACTAAAATTATTTGATTTCAAATTGATCGGCATCAAGCGACACCGCGAATTTTTGTCGATATTGGACAAGTGGTTCAATGTTTATAACCGCGGTTTGTATGGACGATTTATCTTCAAAGAATTTAAGTAATGGTTTTGCTTTAAAGTCAAGTAATGCCGAGTGTCCATCATAATCGATACCAAGGCCATCCAACCCCACCCTGTTTACACCACAGACATATGCCTGGTTTTCAATTGCACGGGCCTGTAACAGGATATCCCAGTCAATAATACGTCGTTGGGGAAAATTCGCCACATAAATCAACAAATCGTATTCATTCTGTATGTTTCGGGACCATACCGGAAAACGGACATCGTAGCACACCAAAACCAGGATATTAAATCCCTCATAATTTACAATTAATCGTTTATCTCCTGCGGAAAAATGTTCGTGTTCTCCTCCCAACGTAAACAAATGACGTTTGTCGGCTGTTTCAATCTTTCCTGTTGGGAATACAAAAAATGCACGGTTATAAATCTTTTCATTTTCGGATGCTATAAAACTTCCTGTGATGGCCATTTTATATTTAATTGCCCAATTTTTGAGAGTACTGATTGTTTCCCCTTCCATTGCTTCAGCCAATTGAAGTTTTTCAGTACAAAAACCGGTAGTAAACATTTCGGGTAACACCACTAAATCAGTTTTGCCTGCCAGCAATATCAACTGATCTTCTACCTTTTGAATATTAGCAGCTTTATCAGCCCAGAAGATTATATCTTGTATCAGGGAAATTCGCATAGGTAAATTTATATTGGTTATTACTTGAACAGTTGAAAAGTAGAATTGTTGATGATTTTGAGATATTAAATTCAAAAGAGTAAATCAGGAATCAAAATGAAGATAATACATTTAAAATTTTTCAATTTATAAAAAATTTCTCCGGATGTTTCGGATTGACACTTTTATAAAATGATTGAATAATTTTCAGGTCAGCGTCTTCATCATCAGACGGATAAAGTATTCCTGAGATTCCCATTTCTTTCTTTGCATAATCAATATAAGCCAGCTGAATAGGCACATTTGCCTGAACAGCGATATGATAAAAACCCATTTTCCATTTACTGATCAGTTTACGGGTTCCTTCAGGGGTGATTGCCAGGTGAAATGTCTCATGTTTATTAAATTCTTCTGCCATTTGTTCGGTTACCGATGCCCGTTTGGAACGATCAACAGCTATCCCACCCATGCTGCGAAATAAGATACCAACAGGGAAGAAAAACCAGGATTTCTTCATCAAAAAATTAGACTTTCTTCCCAATGACCAGTAATATAATTTACCAATAATAAAATCCCAGTTACTGGTATGAGGGGCAACACATATAACACTTTTTGGTGGTTCTTCAACTGTTACAACAGCTTTCCAGCCCAATACTTTAAAGACCCAACGGCTAAACTTCTGCATGTTTTTTTAGTTTTGTATTTGTTTCAGTGGCAAAATTACACCTTTTACATCAAAGTACAACTTGTTGAAAACTATTTTAGCAAGTTATGAAACCATTTGCTAACTTTGCACTTAATAAGAACCTTTTGGTGTGCGAACTATCCAAAAACGGTTTTAAAGACTCAAACAGTATTTATACTTTAAAAGGCACTTCGTACTAATTGAGGTTATAATCAGACAACTATCTATGGATTTTTTAAACGAACTCAACGAAAGTCAACGCAAGGCAGTAGAATATACCGGTGGACCTTCACTGGTCATTGCAGGTGCAGGATCAGGCAAAACGCGTGTACTAACTTATAAAATAGCCTACCTGTTAAAAACCGGTATGGCCCCATCTTCCATTCTGGCACTTACGTTTACCAATAAAGCAGCGCGGGAAATGAAAGAACGTGTTGCCGGCATGGTAGGTGAAAAAACTGCCCGTTATTTGTGGATGGGTACATTTCACTCAGTCTTTTCACGCATTCTTCGTTCGGAAGCAGATAAAATCGGGTATTCCAAAAACTTTACAATTTATGATTCGGCGGATTCGAAGAGTCTGATTAAAAGCATAGTAAAAGAACTCAAACTTGATGATAAGACCTATAAACCCGGACTTGTACAATCGCGTCTTTCCTATGCCAAGAACAACCTGATTACTCCGGATGCATATCATGCCAATACTGATTTGCTGAAAGCTGATGTAGCGTCCAAAGTCCCAATGATTAAAGACATTTACAACATCTATTGCAACCGTTGCAAAAAAGCGGATGCCATGGATTTTGATGATTTATTGCTTCAAACAAATGTGTTGTTCCGGAATAACCCTGATATTCTTCAAAAATACCAGCTGTTGTTTGGGTATGTATTGGTAGATGAGTATCAGGATACCAATTTTGCACAATACCTGATTGTAAAGAAACTGGCTGAACAACATGAAAAAATTTGTGTTGTTGGAGATGATGCTCAAAGCATTTATTCATTCCGAGGTGCCAATATCGATAACATCCTTCAGTTTAAAAACACCTACCACAATGCCCAAATCTTTAAGCTGGAACAAAATTACCGGTCAACCAAAACCATTGTCAATGCAGCCAACAGTTTAATTGACAAAAATGCGCAACAGATCCGCAAGACTGTTTTTTCCGAAAAAGAAACCGGTAAACCAATTAAGGTATTGAGTGTTTTCACTGATTTCGAGGAAGGTTTTGTAGTAGCGAATAACATTGTTGATTTAAGGTATAAGAGTGATTATCAATTTCAAAACATGGCTATTCTGTACCGGACCAACTCACAATCGAGGGTCATGGAAGAGGCTTTGCGTAAACAAAACATACCTTACAGGATTTATGGCGGGTTATCGTTTTATCAGCGCAAAGAAATTAAGGATTTAATAGCCTATTTCCGGTTGATCTGCAATCAGAATGACGAGGAAGCCTTCAAAAGGATTATTAATTATCCAACCCGCGGTATCGGAGATACAACAGTGAATAAACTGATTGAATGTTCTCAATTGCACGGAGTGAGTATCTGGGAAGTGCTTACAGATATGTTGAAATACAACCTGGCAGTAAATGCCGGGACAGCCAACAAACTGGCACAGTTCAGAAGTATGATTGATGTCTTTGCAGAACAGGTACCGACACAAAACGCTTACGACCTGGCGAACAGCATTGTAAAAACAACAGGGGTTATCAGCGATACCTATACGGATATGTCACCTGAGAATCTGAGTAAACAGGACAATGTCCAGGAGTTACTGAAAGCGATTCATGAGTTTTGCGAAGCCAAACAAGAATCAGGGGAACCTGTTACTATCCTGCCCGAATACCTGGCTGAAATATCTTTATTAACCGATCAGGACACCGATAAAGAGCAGGACAAGGACAAAGTAACCTTAATGACCGTGCATGCCGCAAAAGGGCTTGAATTTAAAGCTGTTTTTATTGTGGGTATGGAAGAAGAACTTTTCCCTTCTCCCTTTTGTACACAAAGCGAACGGGAGCTGGAGGAAGAACGCCGCTTGTTTTATGTGGCCATTACCCGGGCAGAAGAGCTTTGTTTTATCAGTTACGCCAAATCACGCTTCAAGAATGGCAAAACAAACTTTTCGAACCCCAGCCGTTTTATCAAAGATATCGACGAACAATTTCTCGACATGCCCGTAGAAAGCATTCCAAAACAGGCACAGATTGGTGACTGGGATGATGATATGGAAATTGAAAGAAACCGCTTCAAAAGTTCGTTTAATAAACCAACATATAAAGAAAATATTTTACCTAAAAGTCCTCAGAGACTGGTAAAGGTCAGTAATAACACAGGAGAAAAAGTTACCACCCAAAACACATCGATTCCGTCAGGAGCATTTGTAAAACACAGCATTTTCGGCATTGGGAAGGTAATAGAAACCAGCATGGTGAATGGCAATGAAAAAGCAGAAATTGACTTTGGTGAAAAAGGAGTTAAATCTTTGTTGTTGAAATTTGCCAAGTTGGAAGTATTGAAATAGGAAATTGTACATCTTTGATAGCTGTTCACTTAATAAATCTTTGTTGTTTTATAAGAATTTGGAATAATTAATTTTATCTTTGTAACTCAATTATTAAAAAATTCCCAATGAAGAATTCTGTCAACATATTAACCTCCATAAAAAGACTTGTTGAAGAAAGGGATTCATCTGCGAAGATCTATTTATATGGTTCAAGAGCAAAGGGAAATGCAAAAAAAGATTCTGATTGGGATTTGTTGATTTTATTAAACATAGACCAAATCACTTCTGAAATTGAAAATGCAATTACTTATCCTCTCTACGATTTAGAATTTGAAACAGGTGAAATTATCAGTCCTATGATTTATTCTCAAAAAGAATGGAATACAAAATATAGTATTACCCCATTTTACAAAAATGTCATGAAGGAGGGTTATTTGATATGACAGACTATAATCCTGAAGATTATTCCGATTATAGAATAAAAAAAGCAAGAGAAACAATACAGGAAGTAGAAAAACATATTCTGAATGAGTTTTGGAATACTGCTATTAATAGAATGTATTATGCTTGTTTTTATGCAGTAAGTGCTTTATTAGTAAAAAACGGCATTGAAACATCAAGTCATAAAGGTATACGACAGCTATTTGGACAACTGTTTGTAAAAACAGGTAAATTTGATAAAGATCTTGCAAAACACTATACCGATTTGTTTGAGAAAAGACACAAAGGAGATTATAATGATTTTTTTGATTTTGACAAAGATACGGTAAACAGACTTTTACCAATATCAAAAGAGTTTATTGAAAAAATAGAAGAACTCATTCATAAATAATTTTTCAAAAAATAATAAATAAAATAAAAAGATACAATTATGGCAACAAAAACCGTAGAAGAGGTAAAAGGACCATCCTCTGACAAACTGAAGGCATTGCAACTTGCAATGGACAAGATAGAAAAAGACCATGGCAAAGGTACGATCATGCGCATGGGTGATACCAAGGTGGAAGATGTCTCTTTTATTTCAACAGGTTCTATTGGATTAAACGTAGCATTGGGCATAGGTGGCTATCCACGTGGTCGCGTTATTGAGATCTTTGGCCCTGAATCATCGGGTAAAACGACATTGGCCATTCATGCCATTGCCGAAGCTCAAAAAGCCGGTGGTATTGCTGCCTTTATTGATGCAGAACATGCATTCGACCGTTTTTATGCTGAGAAACTGGGTGTTAATATTGAAGAATTATTGATTTCACAACCGGATAATGGTGAACAAGCTTTGGAAGTAGCCGATCAGTTGATCCGTTCGTCGGCTGTAGATATTGTTGTTATTGACTCTGTTGCAGCACTGACTCCGAAAGCCGAGCTGGAAGGCGATATGGGTGATTCTAAAATGGGTTTACAGGCTCGTTTGATGTCTCAGGCATTGCGTAAATTAACGGCCAATATCAGCAAAACAAATACAACCTGTATTTTCATCAATCAGTTGCGTGAAAAAATCGGTGTTATGTTCGGTAATCCTGAAACAACTACCGGTGGCAATGCCCTGAAGTTCTATGCATCTATCCGGTTGGACATTCGTCGTATCGGACAGTTGAAAGATGGTGAAGAAGCCATTGGTAACCAAACTCGTGTGAAAGTAGTGAAAAATAAAGTAGCACCTCCTTTCCGCAAAGCAGAATTTGATATCATGTATGGTGAAGGTATTTCTAAAACAGGCGAGATTGTGGATCTTGGTGTGGAATACGGCATTATCAAAAAGAGCGGTTCATGGTATTCTTACGGTGAAACCAAACTGGCGCAGGGTCGTGACGCTTCTAAAAACCTGATCAAGGATAATCCTGAACTGGCTGCAGAACTTGAAACTAAAATTGTGGCTGCTATTCTGGCAAAATAATTTCAAAAAGCATTTTATATAAAAATTCCGGTTAAACCCATAGTGGGTTAACCGGAATTTTTTTATGCAGATAAAGGAAAATACTTCAAATAAATTTTATTCATCCGACTTACTTATTCTCATTTCGCAGATTTTGCAGTCAAAAGTCAGTTGATATAATTGATTGTTATTCTTTAAAAAGAGAGGTTCTTTGAATGTAGCTTTATATCCTTCTTTCGGACACCAGCCCAGGTTGAATTTGATACAATGTTTACAAAACATAAGTGGCACACCTTCTTCAGCTTTCACTTCAAACCCGGGATTGATTTCCTCAACTCCATGTTCATGGTAAAATGCTTCGGCTTTCTCATTTGTCACATTTCCCAGATAAGTCAACGTGGATGTAGGATAAGTGGCCGGGGTGCTTTCACGTTTAGGTTGTCTGACATACGCAATTTTACGTGCTTCGTCTAATTGTTCTACAGCCAGCCTTCTCCACTCACTTAACTGGGATGCCTGGAAGAACCAGGGAGCATCCAGTTGAATGCTGATATCAATTGCCTCGTATATGGTATTCCCGAGTTTGGAGAGTTGATTTTTAATATTATCATTTACAGCTTCCGGCTTTTGAGCAGGTTGTTTATCACATTGTGTCTGGAACAAAATTGATATGCCTTGTTCATCTGTCAGTTGAATATAAAAACCGGTTGCAATTTCTCTGAATACAATTTCCAGCCCCACTTTACGTTCAGCAGTCTTACCTTTTAATATCTTATCAAAAGCCTGATCCTGATTCCGGTATAACCAGATACCTTCGTTGAGACGTGGCATGTCGGCAGGATACACTCTTCGGCCATCCACTTTATTGACCCGGAAACCTGTCAAATCACCGTGTGGATTGATAAAACACAATCCATCACCGTTATTTAATTTTTCAGCACTGGACATAGTGAAATAATAATCCCCAATTTCTTTTACCTTGCCTATGGCTTCACCCATTGACTTCGGAGTATCCAATTGTGCAATATCCGCTTTCCTGTCGTGTAAAAAGAAATCGGTAGCTCCACGACGGAAGCTCTTCTCCGGATTCGGTTCGAAAAAGAAAGTAGTACGCCCGGCTGAAGCTTTTTGAAACCTGGTGTTTCCTTCCAGTACGGCATCCAGTTTCTTGCGGTAATAGGCCGTGATATTTTTTACATAGTCGGCATCTTTCAGACGACCTTCTATCTTAAATGAAGTAACCCCTGCTTCCATAAGTTCCGCTAACGAATCGGACAGATCCAGGTCTTTCAATGACAGAAAGTGTTTATTTTTCATCAACATCGTATCGTCGGCATCCAACAAATGATAGGGTAACCGGCAATACTGGGCACATTGTCCCCTATTGGCACTGCGTTCGCAATTTGCCTGGCTCATGTAGCATTGACCACTGTAACTCACACACAGTGCACCATGGACAAACGCCTCCAGTTCAACATTGGTTTGTGATGATATTTCTGTAATCTGTTTCAAGGATAATTCGCGGGCCAATACCACTCTTGAGAATCCTACATCCTGCAGGAATTTCACTTTCTCCACCGTCCGGTTATCTGTCTGGGTACTGGCATGAAGGGCAAGCGGTGGTAAATTCATCTGAAGAATTCCCATATCCTGAATAATGAGGGCATCGGCACCTGCATTATAAACGTCCCAAATCAATTTTTCCGCGTCAGGCAGCTGTTCGTCTGTCAATACTGTATTCAGCGCAACAAAGACCTTAGAACGGTATTTATGGGCAAATTGAACCAATGTTTCAATGTCATCCAACGAATTACCGGCAGCAGCACGTGCACCAAACTTAGATGCACCGATATAAACGGCATCAGCACCGTGATTAATGGCTGCCAAACCACATTCAAGGTTTTTGGCAGGAGAGAGAAGTTCTATACCCCTAACCCCTATAGGGGCACAGAGATTAGTTTCTTCTTTAATATTTATATTCATTCGTTTTAGTATTTATAATTCATATCTCATCCCAATTTACCTACTTTGGGCTCTTTTCTTATCCCCCTTTAGGGGTTAGGGGTTCTTTTCCTTTAGGGGTTAGGGGTTCTTAATGAATCTTCGTCAGATCATACGGAGTTTCCTGATACACAAAGTAGTTTAACCAATTGGTGAAAAGCAGGTTGGCATGACTCCTCCAGCGTACCAACGGTTCGTAATCAGGGTTATTATCGCGGTAATAATTTTGTGGCATATTGATTGGCAATCCTTTTTCAAGATCCCTTTTATATTCAGTATCCAGGGTTTCAGGCGAATACTCGGAATGACCTGTAATAAACAATTCCCTGCCATTACGCGCCATGACCATATAGACCCCCGATTCCGGGGACTCGGAAAGCAATGTCAATTCAGGCACTTTACGAATATCTTCGGATCGTACTTCGGTATGACGGCTATGAGGAACATAAAACACATCGTCGAAACCACGGAATATAGGATTGTACTGTTCAAATTTCATATGTTCAAATACTCCGAACATCTTCGCATCCAAAGGATATTTTGGCACACCGTAATAATGGTACATTCCGGCCTGAGCCGCCCAGCAAATAAATAAGGTAGAAGTGACATGCGTTTTAGCCCAATCCAGGATCTTTGTAAATTCCGGCCAGTAATTCACATCTTCAAACTCCAGTTGTTCAACGGGTGCCCCGGTAATAATCATACCATCATAATTGCTTCGGCTTATTTCATCGAACGTTTTATAAAATGTAATCAAATGTTCAATTGGTGTATTTTTCGAAGTATGACTTTCCATGTGGAGAAAATCAATTTCTATCTGTAAAGGTGAATTTGACAGAAGACGAATCAAGTCAGTCTCGGTAGTAATCTTTACGGGCATCAGGTTCAGAATAACAATCTTCAAAGGACGTATTTCCTGACTCGAAGCACGTTCCGAATCCATAACAAAGATATTCTCCTCACGAAGTACATCTACGGCCGGTAATGTTACTGGTATATTTAAAGGCATAAAAGTGTATTAATAATATTTTCGATAAATGTTCCAATAGGCGGAACTTCCAATAAAATCATCGAGAAATTCATTCAGCTTTTCCAGTAATTTTGGGGAACCCGGATGAACTACCCATGCCTGTTGTTGTGAAAAACTAACCGGCAATGATACATCAATATTTGGATATTTCAGTTTTAATTTTTGTGCAAATTGTTCATCACAAATAGTCAGTTTTATCTTACCAATGGCTACCATACGCACCATTTGTTCTGAACTTTTATTTCGTATCTCAAGAATATGAATTGGTTCGGCTATTTCATCCGAAAGATGATTTAACCGCATTTTAAAAGGTGAATTCACAGGAATATAGATGGTATCGTTTGCCAGCTCTGAATGTTTACGAATAAACTTTGACCGATAAGAATCAGTATTTTTTCGTTGAACCAATACCTCACGGGAAGTAAAAAAAGGAGTAGTGAATAATGCATTCTTTTTCCACTCGGTCGTTACCGGAATAAAGTTGGCAATGATATCATAATCACCTTGTCCCAGTTGCTCTATACAATCTTTCACATCATTTTTCTCGGATATAACAAGTTCAAGTCCCAGGCTATCTGCAAATGCTTTTACAATTTCATATTGAAACCCCGAAACCGTATCACCCTTTATTGAAAATCCGATACTGCTGCTGTCGGTTAAGACCGAAAGCCTGCCCGATTTAAGAATGCCTGGTAAATCATGGATCTGATTTTTTGTATGATGATTCAAGAAGTAACTACCTGACAATATTACTAAAACAACAAAAACAACGCTGGCTATTCTAATAAGTATTTTTCTACTCATACACGATCTTGTTTATGCAGTTACCTGCAATTAATCATAGAAATTCCAGGATACACCCATCTTTGTTATGGTAGGGTCAATCGGATAATATGGCATTGAATAATAGGCCCCTTTCATAAACAGGTTGTTAATATGATAGTACTCAAAGAAGAAACGTGTTCGTTTTAAATGAAAATTCAGATACGCATTTACTACCGGATAATTACCAATCAGATAATTGGTTTGAGTAAAAAACTGTCCAGTTGCAGGCATATACGATGGTGCATAATAGGCTGTATGATAACGAACATTTACTCCGATTTGCATACTTAATACTTTAAACCACACATCATCATAATACAAATTATGATAAAGTGTCAAATCAGGCAATGGCAATAATCCGGGTTGAGAGCTAATCTGATATACTACATTATTTTCAAGCCCAAACTTGCCAACATGAAAGTCTTGTTTCAGATTGGCACTTAAAACCTGGATATTCCCTGAATATTGAGTAGGCAAAGCTTCTGAATTAAAGTAAATATATTTCGTTATATTTTCAACAGACACATTCAATGAGAATAAACGCGTAGGAATCGAAAAAGTTCCGCCGATATGCGTCCGGTAGATATTGGCAAAATTATTATTCCAGACAAAATGATTCGATTCATAATGTTGTAAAAAATAAGATGGATTGTCATTTCGTACAAATCCATTCGCAACCAGAGAAATACTATCCTTCCATAATTTAAAGAAGCCACCAACATTTCCTTCCAACCGAAAATTACCGGCTTTATAGCCTATCAGGCTTAACTCGCCCAATACATTATATTTAAATACCTGTCCACGTTGTTTAGATAATACTCCACCAATCCGGGTGGTCGACTGATACATCTTATCAATCAGGGTATCTTTATTGAAAGTGTATCGCTGAATTTCATTTTCAACAAAAGCTGTTAATCCAAAAGGCATCCATTTATTAAACTCCTCAACCAGGCTGATTGAAAATGTATTTGTCAGAGTTTGTAATGCCGATGAATCATTTGTCAGTTTTTTTGGAAAAAACGTATTTTTAAAATAGGTTGTATCTGTAGCGGGTTCATAATACCTCTTCCTTACATCGTCAAATTTTATAGTATGTGCAAAACGGGTAACAGGTACGTATACCATCCGTACCGAGTCTTCATTTACGCGGATAGCCTTTTCAAAACCAACACTGTATTGTTGATTATAATACATCTGGCTTTGTTTGAAATTCGAATAGCCAACCATTCGGGTTTCAATGTCTTTGGTAGATATACCGGTTGGGTTGATGACAGTTGAATCAATGGTTCCGCCACTTTCAAAATTACTCATGTTATTCGTTGAAAGTAATCCGGTGGCAGAGTAATGTTTACCAAGGTAAGTGCCGAATAATGAACCTGAAAAACGCTTACTTGCCTGATTTTTATATTCACCCGGTGAATAAATATAATCGATAGTGGTACCAAAATTTAGTTTTTTATTTACATTTGCCGTAAATAAAAATTTCAGGTGGTCTTCATCCCTGTATGTAGTTCCTCCTGTATTATAATCAAGGCTGCTGAATGGAGTTTTGGTATTATAAAAAGTGGCACTATTTATATTCATCATGTACGGGTAGTAAGCATTCGAAAAAATGAAATCCTCAATGCCGGGCCGGTCAAAATACAATTTCGATTGAATGGGGGAACCCAGATTTCCATTAAAGGAATTAGCGATACTGAATCGGTCAATTGGATTTGAATTTTGATAATTCAGATGAACGGTATCCACAGGGATTGAGTCGGCCACAGCTAAACGGTCGGAAATATGCCATGTTTTCACAAATCTGTAATTTGGTGGGACTTGTGCAAATATTGCAACAATAACGAATAAAAACAAAAGGGAAGATACAATCTTTTTCACAGAAAAAAGTATTAATACATAAACAATGTAGTTATTTTCAGTCCCTCATTATTAGGTACTTTTCGTAAGTTTGCAAAGATACAAAAATTTATGGACGAAGCCGAATGACCGTGTGTAATTATATTAAAAACGGTTTTTGAGTTAGCATACAGAATTTAAATTCAGCGAACAGATCAATAAAATAAATAGTCGTTTTGCATATTCATACAGATAATATCGAAAACAGGACAAGAACATTGAATATTACATTCTGCTACAATTCTACAGGATGAAGGATTGAATTTACTTTACCATTTATTTATAGGATTCATGAATAATTTACCTCAAAATGTTTGATTATAACAAATAAAAACTTTAAACTTGCAGTAGAATCTATATGACAGTATTATTTTCAGTTTTTTGTCATTTTAATTTAATAATCTGTTATAATACTGTGAAATATACTTAACTAGCTTACTTTTTGCTAATTTCCGGTGATTTATGGCCGGAAAAAGTCATATTTATTATTTATTAAAAGAAAAAGATCAGAATTAACATATTAAATATCCCTATCTCTTTAAAAAATTAAATTGTATGAATATAGAAAAATTGATGCAGTCGCTTGAGGCTAAACACCCGGGTGAAAAAGAGTATTTACAGGCAGTCCGGGAAGTATTGAGTACGATTGAACCTGTTTACAATGAACATCCTGAGTTTGAAAAAGCCAAAATAGCCGAAAGACTGGTAGAACCCGATAGGATTTTCACATTTAAAGTGCCTTGGGTTGATGATCAGGGTGAAGTACAGATTAATCTGGGATACCGCATTCAATTCAATAATGCCATTGGACCATATAAAGGGGGCTTACGGTTTCATGCATCTGTCAACCTGTCCATTTTAAAATTTCTTGGTTTCGAACAGATATTTAAAAATGCACTGACAACATTACCAATGGGTGGTTCAAAAGGTGGTTCGGATTTCAATCCACGTGGAAAATCAGATGCTGAAGTTATGCGTTTTTGCCAGTCATTCATGCTTGAATTATGGCAACATATTGGTGCTGATACGGATGTTCCTGCTGGTGATATAGGTGTTGGTTCCAGGGAAATCGGATACTTATATGGCATGTATCGCAAATTGGCACATGTCAATACAGGAGTTTTGACCGGAAAGAATCTTGAATTCGGAGGTTCGTTAATACGTCCGGAAGCTACCGGTTTTGGGGGACTTTATTTTGTAAAACAAATGCTGGAAACTGCCGGAATGTATTTAAAAGATAAAACCATTGCTATTTCCGGATTCGGCAATGTAGCCTGGGGAGCAGCCATGAAAGCTACTGAATTAGGTGCTAAGGTTGTTTCTATTTCAGGTCCTGATGGATATATTTATGATGAAAATGGCATTTCAGGTGAAAAAATCGATTATTTACTTGAATTACGTGCTACCTGCAATGATATCGTTTCTCCTTATGCTGAGAAATATGGAGCAGTATTTGTTCCGAACCGTCGTCCGTGGGAATTAAAAGTAGATATTGCATTACCTTGTGCTACACAGAATGAACTGGATGAAGAAGACGCAAAACTTTTAATTGCAAATGGCGTGATTTGTGTTGGTGAAATATCCAACATGGGTTGTACTCCGGAAGCCATTGAGTTGTTCATTTCCAATAAAATCATGTACGGACCGGGCAAAGCAGTAAATGCAGGGGGAGTAGCAACTTCAGGTCTTGAAATGTCCCAAAACGCAATGCACCTGACCTGGACTGCCGAAGAAGTTGATTTGCGATTACATCAGATAATGAGTGAAATCCACACCCAGTGTGTTAAATATGGCCGTGAATCAGACGGATATATCAATTATATGAAAGGTGCAAATGTGGCAGGATTCTTAAAGGTTGCGAAAGCAATGCTTGCCCAGGGAATTGTTTAAACGCAATTTTCATTCCAATATAAAATAACTAAAAGAGAAGCATCAAACTTAAAATTTGATGCTTCTCTTTTGTTAGGGATGTTATCCAATATAAAATTTGTGGTTTTTATTTAGTTTTGACAGAATCACTGTTTTTGCGATACGTCACTTAATTGTTTATCTTTGCAACAAAAAAAAAACATATGCTTGAATTATTAAATAGCCACAGGACCATTCGAAAATATACGGATCAAAACATTGCATCCGAATTACTTACTAAATTACTTGAAACTGCCTGCAAAGCCTCGAATACCGGAAATATGCAGGCGTATAGTATTGTAGTTACTACGGATACTGAACTTAAAAAACAACTTGCCCCCTCTCATTTCAATCAGCCTATGATTATTCAGGCACCGGTTGTATTGACTTTTTGTGCTGATTTCAATCGTTTTACAAAATGGTGTGAACAACGGGATGCTGATCCGGGTTACGATAATTTTCAATCATTCATGGCTACTGCCATTGATACGCTGATTGCTGCTCAAACCTTTTGTATTGCGGCTGAAAGTGTAGGACTTGGTATTTGCTACCTTGGTACGACTACGTACAATGCCCGTGAAATTATTGAAACTTTGAAACTTCCTGAATTAGTAGTACCGGTTACCACCATTACAGTTGGTTATCCCGACGGTATACCTGAACAGACGGACCGTTTACCTCTGGAAGCTGTAGTTCATTATGAGACTTATACAGATTTTACTTCTGAAGCAATAAATAAAATTTATTCTGAAAAAGAAAACAGCGATTTCTATAAGCAATTTGTAAAGGAAAACGATAAAGAAACATTGGCTCAGGTATTTACAGATATCCGGTATTCCCGGAAAAACAATGAGTTCTTTTCAGAAAAGTTTTTAAAAGTATTGAAGGAACAAGGTTTTCTAAATTGAAGAAATTAATTACGCCTTTTTATACTATTGTTTAATCTGCACTATAAAATAAAACCTCAGTTTCTTTACGAAACTGAGGTTTTATGATTCAAATTACGAACATGAATGCTTTATTTTTTTTATTCCATTTATCCTTTCACCAGGGATGAAATGAAGGAATTAATTGCAGAATTATTTAAGGGTTATTCCCGGCCAGTCATCTGTGCGGAATGGTGATGCTGGCAAATCTGAATTGTTTGATAAATTGCAAACCGGATTTTCAGCCCAGGCATACCTGACAGCTATCGGATTTTCAACTTTTGCACTTGATACCACCACTTCATTGCCTACAATTTTGGCATCCGCCCAATAAAATTTATGATCTAACCCGGCTATTTCAAAACCTTTAAGAGTTTCCCCGTTTTGAATCTTCAGACCGCCATCTGAATGTTTAAACGATATGCGTATTGAATTATTTTCAACTACATAGGTATCATATATGGGTCCTGAAAATGATATTTTTTCACCGTTATCACTTCTGGCTATTAAAGAAAGGCGACGACCAACTTCCTGTTTGTTTTTAGGATGGATATCTTTTTCTTCCCCAATATCAATTATTACTGCCATTCCTGTATTTTCGAGATGTAATGTTTTTAACTGGGCTTCACGTAATTCGGCCCAATCAGAATGAGCCGGTTCTTTTACTATCTTTGTATAATTGGCAAGTTGAACAAAATAGAAAGGAAAATTAATTTTCCATTGTTTACGCCAGTCTTTAATCATTAAAGGAAATAATTCTCTGTATTGATAAGCTCTGTCGGCGTTACTTTCACCCTGATACCAAATTGCACCTTTGATAGTAAAAGGGATAATCGGATTGATCATTGTATTAAAAAGTACGGTAGGCCTGTTTGGATCATTCCAGTTTTTGGGAGATGCCGGAACATCTTTTTGATTAAATCCGATTTTATATTTCCATACTCCTGAAAGTGGAATGAATTTATCAGGTGTTAAACTCAATTTCAACATTGCCGGGTTGCCATAGATTCCACCATCACCCATCAAATCATGAATCCTGACAGTAATGACTGCTTTTCCTGAAACAACCAAATTTGAAGGGATCGTATATGTGCGGGACAAATTATAGCCATTTAAGTGACCAACTTCAACACCATTAAAATAAGTGATATCATTATCATCGATCATATCCAGACTTAATGTGAGGTCTTTATTCTTCCAGTAAACCGGTATTTCTACCGTTTTTCTGAACCACACCACACCATCAAAACCGGGAAGACCTTGATTTTCCCAAACATCAGGCACATTCATTGGTTTCCAGTCACTTTCATCAAAGTTAAGATTCGTCCAAAGGGCCTTGCCTTCCAATTGACCTTTATCGACCTTTATGAGCTGTTTATTCCACAATTCTAATTCCTGATCGTATTTCTTTTTTGGATCCAATTGGTCGGATGAAGATTTTTCAATTTCCAGTACGGGTGTTGCAAAATCAGGCATTGTTTTCAGTGCTTCTCCGCTGGTCCACGCTTCTGCTATTGTCCCTCCCCAGGATGTATTTATTAGTCCAATCGGAATATTTTTGTTTTGATAAAGATTTCGCCCAAAGAAATATGCCAACGCTGAAAATTCCTTTACTGTTTCCGGAGAACAAGGGACCCATCCTCCCATAGCCACTGAAAGATCAGTCTGGGGTTTGGTACTTGTTGTTTTATTTACTTGTAAAAGACGGATATTCGGAAAATTGGCAGCACTGATTTCCTGTTCAAAATTCTTCACTTTTCCCCATCCTGCCAGTGGCATTTCCATATTCGATTGGCCTGAACAAATCCAGATATCACCAATTAATATATTTTCCAATTTTAGTTTTGAGCCATCACTAATTTCGATGTTGAAAGGACCACCATAAGCCGGTGTAGATACATTGGTTTTCCATTTACCTGTTGAAGAAGCTATTGCCGTGTAGACTTTACCATTCCAGGAAGTTATGATTTTCACTTTCTTATTGGGAGTTGCATCACCCCAAAATGGAACGTCAGATTGTTGTTGCAATACCATATTGTTTGTAAATAGAGCAGGCAATTTAACCTTAGCCCCGAGATTAGCTATCGGGAAAAAACCCAAACATACTAATAAGAATAAACAACTTTGTTTCATACAATAATATTTTTTAGATTTATGAATTAACCCGCAAGTTAGTTTTTTAATTTAATTTAGTATGTCAAAAAGTATTAATAAACTCCCTTTTTTGATTGAAATCATACAGATTCTTTCAATTTAATTAAAAGATTGATCAAAATAAAATAGATTATTTTATGAATGCACCTACCGGAACGATAAGTTTCATAATCAATAAGGTATCATAAAAAAATCAGATAGTCCATCTTAGCTGTACTTTCAACTCCCGATACATTTCTTCTACCAACTACCCACTCATTCCTCATTCCTCACTCCTCATTCCTCATTTCTTAAACGCAAAAAAGCCTCACACAATTTCTTGTATGAGGCTTTCGAAAAACGGCGGCTATCTACTCTCCCACAAAATTGCAGTACCATCGACGTGGACAGGCTTAACTTCTCTGTTCGGAATGGGAAGAGGTGGAACCCTGTCGCTATAACCACCTAAGTGATTTCAGAAGA